>Ga0256405_10001722_pt1 | contig 56956 bp, 47 predicted proteins | sample RumenRJG_02DNA_FD_189096 | JGI IMG/M metagenome (GOLD analysis project Ga0256405, IMG submission 189096) | Bovine rumen microbial communities from Lethbridge, Alberta, Canada - RJG_02 | ecosystem: Host-associated > Mammals > Digestive system > Stomach > Rumen | place: Canada: Alberta... | reverse complement strand
TTCTTGGTAAATGTTTTGTCGCAAATCCATTATACCTTATTTGAAAGTGACCTATGCCTTTTTTATTGTCTGAAGTATAGAGTTTTCAAGGTGCATCACACCTTTTGGGTGTGGGAAGTTTGAGTTAGTTAATAAATTACCATATATGGAAACGAAAACTAATAAAGGTAAGGAATAATCTCATGAAACAATTAGATGTTTTTTGTCATTTGATGCCACCTAACTATGCAAAATTATGTATGGAGGAATCACCAAATAAGTCACACATGTTTAAAAGAGCATTAAATATCCGCACAATGTCTGATATGGAATACAGAAAGACTGTAATGGAGGCATTTCCTGGATATAAGCAGATACCAAATATAGTATCTCCGCCTGTAGAACTATTTGCAGGACCAGATAAGTCACCTAAACTTGCTGCCATAGGTAATGATGAACTCAAGGCCATATGTGATGCTTATCCGGAATTCTATGAGGGCTTTTCAGCACAGTTACCGTTTAATAATCCAACAGCAAGTGTTGAGGAGATTAGACGTGTTAAATCAATGGGAGCTAAAGGAATCCAGATTTATACTCACATGAACGGTGAGGCTATTGATCAGGAGAAGTTTTGGCCTATTTATGAGGAGTGTGAGAAAGCTGATCTTCCTATTCAGATACATCCAGTAGGTGGACAAATGGTGCCAGAGTTTCCTACAGAAGAGAGATCAAAATACGAGCTTTGGTTTACAATCGGCTGGCCATACCAGACTACCGTAGCTATGTTCCGTCTCGCTTACTCTGGAATATTTAAAGATTTTCCAAATTTAAAGATCATAACTCATCACGTTGGAGCTATGGTACCCATGCTTGGAGGTAGAATTTATAATGGCCTTAAGCAGTATGGTGGCAGGACAGCTCCAGAATTAAAAGATGAGCTTACAACCTGTTGTGAGATGATGATCGATGATCCAATGGGTACATTACAGAAGTATTATGCAGATACTGCATCCTTTGGTTCTGCATCAGCAATAAGAGCAGGACTTGATTTCTTTGGAGCAGATCATATTGTATTTGCAACTGATATGCCTTTTGATCCAGAAAAGGGTCCAGGCTATATTGATCGAACAATTAAAGCTATCGACAGCCTTGGATTAGATGAGGAAACTAAACATAAGATTTATCATGGAAATGCAGAGAAATTATATAATATCTAATTCAATTTGATTATAAACTAAACATTTATTTTGGAGGAGTAAAATGGCTACCATTATTGGTATATTAACAAACCAGTTTTTTCTTTTATTTGCTGCAATTACAACTGGCTTGATTCTTGGAAAAATAAAAATCGGTAATTTTTCACTTGGTGTTTCGGGTGGTATTTTTACAGGTATAGTTTTAGGATATTTTGTCACATCATAGGCTAAAGGAGTACAGGAAGGTGGTGTTGGTTATAGTAATGCTGCCGGCATATTGAAAAATGGTGTTATAACACAGCTTTTCTTTACATTTTTTCTTTTTCTGTTTCTTGTAGCTATAGGCCTGCGAGTTGGTAAAAATATTGGTATGATATTTAAAAAATATGGTATCAAGTTTGTTATTATAGGTGCGATGATACCTTGTGTATCTATGCTTGTAATGACTGTATTTATGGGAACAGTACTTAAAAACAATCAAAGTATTTCATCCTATGAGGCAATAGGTACTTATGCAGGGGCTATGACATCAACACCGGCGTATGGCACCGCTCTTGATGCAGCTGCAGGTATCGATATTGCATCTTTGTATCAGTCTACTGATATAAAAGGTAAGCAGGATATGCTCAATAAAATTGATAGTTCGCTCAAAGTAGAGGAAGTAGAGACTTTGACTGATGAACAGATTGCGGCATATAAGACTGCGTCAGAGTCTGGTATCAGTCTTGGTTATACAGTAGGATTTCCATTTGGTGTACTTGTAATAGTTATACTTATATCAGTTTTACCAAAGATATTTAAGATAGATATTGATAAAGAGATGGAGCAATTTGAAAAAGAATTGTCCAGTGTTAAAAATTCAAATGATAAAATACCTGCTGGCAAGCTTGATTTTATATCTATTGGAATCACTGTTATGGTTGGATATGCTGTGGGTAATATTACTATTCCTTTAGGTAGTATAGGTGACTTTTCCCTTGGTGGAGCCGGTGGCATCCTTCTTGCCGCTCTGATTTTTTCACATATTGGCAAGATAGGATCTTTATCATTTAGAATGGATGATAAATCCCTTGGTATCATGTCAAATATGGGACTCACATTCTTTATGGCGGTCGTTGGTTTAAGATATGGATATGCTGTGATCAATGCATTTACAGGTTCTGGATTGATTCTTGCTGTTTGTGCTATATTTGTAGAGGCTATTGCAGTGATGGCAGCATTCTTTGTTGGTAGAAATATTTTTGGTCTTAACTGGATCATCCTTAGTGGTGCTATCTGTGGTGGATGTACTTCTGCTCCAGGACTTGGTGCAGCTATAAGTTCTGTCGGTTCTGATGAACCATCGACAGGATATGGAGCAGCTCAGCCATTTGCAATTTTGGCAAATGTTCTTTTAACAACAATTTTCTTTAGTATTTTCTTATGATATAAAACAAGAACGTTTATATTATACATGGAGACATGGTTATGAAGGATTCAAATGATTTTTCAATTGAACATCGTATAAGTACCAGCAGTTTTAAACTTTCAAAACACTATGAGCATGTGTATCAGGGAGTTTATGTTTTTAAAGGCAAGGTGCGCTATTATATAGGAGACAAGGTATATACAGATGTTCATGAGGGAAATCTTATTCTGCTTAATACATTAGAGGTACATTCTTTAGAGGTATTGGAGTATCCTTATGAGCGTTATATTTTTCAAATGTCTCCAACTTTTTTTCAACATGAGGTCAAATATCCTGAAATTATATCCATATTTATAAAAAAGCCAGGAGATTTCAATCATTGTATAGAACTGCCTGAAAAAACAGGTCTTTATGTATATCAATGTATGATTGAGCTTGAGCGTGAATATAAAAATAAAGATTCTTATTGGGACATGATAGTTGGTAGTGATCTGAGGCGTATGTTTATACGCCTCTTTCGTGATTGCAAAAATCAGTTATCCAAAGAGCCTATTGATACAACGGCCGCAATTGGCTACAAAGTTCTTCATTTTTTAGACGAACATTTTACCGATGATATTTCTGTGAGTATGGTCGCAGATAAATTATTTCTATCCAAGCATTATATTGCTCATGCTTTTCATGCAGCAACTGGCTACAGCATCATTGACTATACCATCATGTTAAGGATGAATCGTGCCAAGGCTATGTTGATGGAGACAAATCAAAGCATTTCTGATATAGCTGTTAGCTGTGGATATACAGATTTTACTTATTTCACAAAAATATTTAAGAAAAATACTGGGGTAACTCCTAGACAGTTTAGAAAAGATAATTTAAGAATAACAGAATAATACCATTTTATGATACTTTAATACAAGAAGTAAAAATCCATTTGCTATATGATTTAGACCATAAAGATATTTGGAGGTCAATCGTATGGCGAAACATGAAACTTTTCACTATAGAACATTAGAAGATCTTTTAGATACCGAAAGGAAATTAGGTATTGATCTTCCGATGTCAACTGATACACATATTCTTGCGGAACCAATAAGTATTGGGAATCTGACAATCAATAATCGACTGGGGATAGCACCTATGGAGGGTGCTGATTCTCTTCCTGATGGTTCGCCATCAGATTATACTCTAAGGCGTTATACCAATGAAGCTATAGGTGGTAGTGCTGTCATTTGGTTTGAGGCTATTTCTATCGTAGAAGAGGGACGTTCTTCCAAAACCCAATTATTATTAACAAAAGAAAATTTAGAAAATTATAAGAGCTTTACAGCAAAGATAAAAGAAGCTGGAATCAAGGCAAATGGATTTGCTCCATTCTTAATAATGCAAGCAAATCATTCTGGTAGATATTCAAATCCAGATAATACACCAGTTCCAATGATTGCCTATAGGCATCCATATTTAGAGCAGTATAGAGCTGCAGATGATAGCTGCATAGTCAGTGATGATTATTTAAAGAGTCTTGAGGATAAGTTTGGTGAAGCCGCGTTACTTGCAAAAGAGGCTGGATTTGATGCTATAGATATAAAATCCTGTCATGGTTATCTTCTTGCAGAGCTATCCTCTGCTTACACAAGACCTGGAATGTATGGTGGCAGCTATGAAAATCGTACCAGACTTTTGAGAAATGGTATAAAGGCTGCCAAAGTATATGAGGATGAGACATTCAAAGTAACATCAAGACTAGGCATATATGATGGATATGAATATCCATATGGATTTGGGGTATCAGATAATGGTGATCTTAAACCTGATCTGACAGAGCCTATCAGACTGGTTAAGGAAATGTATCATGACTTAGGAATAAGATTTATAAATCTCACAATGGGTAATCCATATGCAACCACTCATATAACGCGACCATTTGATGCCGGCAAATATCCACCAGATGAGCATCCTTTAGAGGGAATAAATAGGATGATAAAAGGAATCAAGGAGGTTAAGTCAGCAGTTCCTGAAATGATAATTTATGGTTCGGCTCCAACATACCTAAGACAATATGCAGATATATATACTGCAGGGGCTGTAGAGCAGAAGTGTTGTGATGGAATGCTTTTTGGCAGGATGGCATTTGCAGATCCAGATTATGCAAATGAAATAATAAAAGATGGACGAATTAATCCAAAACGAGTTTGTATGACCTGTGGCAAGTGCGGTGATCTAATAAGAGCACATAAACCTACTGGATGTGTGATACGAGATGCAAAAACCTTTATGCCTTTTTATAAAGAGTTCCTGGAAATCAAAAAAAATCAGCCGGCAAACTTTAGAGGCTGATGTGTAATTGGATTTTTTATCTATTATTGAAATATTAAAGAAAGAGGAACAATGATGAAAAAAACAGCGATAATCACCGGCGGAAGTCGCGGTATAGGATATGCAATAGCTGAGAGATTAGGAAATGATGGATGTAATGTTGTCATACTTGCTACAGGAAATCAGGATAAATATCAGGATAAGCTAGATGCTCTTACTGAAAGAGGCATAAGCTGGCATTATGTACAGGGTTCTCTAGATGATTTTAAATCTCATAAAAAGCTTGTTGATGAAACAGTAAAAGCATTTGGAAGGATTGATATCCTTGTAAATAACGCAGGAGTAGCACCTAAAGAAAGAAAAGATCTGCTTGAAATGTCAGTTGAGAGTTTTGACAGAGTTCTAGGCGTTAATCTCAGAGGCACAATGTTCTTAACTCAACTTGTTGCAAATCAGATGATAAAGCAGGAAAAAGTTTTTAAAAACAAAGGTCATATTGTGAATGTTGGCTCTTGTAGTGCAGAGGTTTCATCAACGTCCAGAGGAGAGTACTGTATTTCTAAGGCAGGAGTATATATGCTCACTACTCTTTTTGCAGATAGGCTGGCTAAAGAGGACATCATTGTAAATGAGGTCAGACCAGGGGTGATCAAAACAGATATGACAAGCGTTGTAACAGCAAAATATGACAAGATGATCGAGGAAGGTGTTTTCCCTATAGCCAGATGGGGTACACCTGAGGATGTTGCAAATGCTGTCGGAATTTTTGCTTCAGATAATATTCTTTATACAACAGGAAACTATATAGATATTGACGGTGGTTTCCATATAAAAAGATTATAAATAACTTTTATATAAATCATGCAAGGTAAATTAAATAGTATGAATATAAGTGAAGAAAGAATTGATAATATAGTTATTGGTTCAGGTGCTGCCGGGCTTTCTGCAGCTTTAAGGATTGATAAAAATGGACAAAATGTATGTCTTATAACTGAAAATATACAATCTGGAACTAGCAGAAATACTGGCTCTGATAAACAAACCTACTATAAGCTTTCTCTTGCAGGAGGAAATGCTGATTCTGTGATGAGCATGGCGGAAGATTTGTTTTCAGGTGGAGCTGTTGATGGAGATATTGCTTTATGTGAGGCAGCATTGTCAGCAAGATGTTTCTATAATCTTGTCGAGCTAGGCGTGCCATTTCCGGATAATGAGTATGGTGAATTCATGGGATACAAGACGGATCATGATGAGAAAAGCAGAGCTACCAGCGCAGGACCTTATACATCAAAAAAAATGACTGAATGCCTAGAACAAGCAGTTAGGGACAGAGACATTTTAATCATGGATCATATGCAGGCTATAAAACTGTTAGTTTATAACAAAAAAATTTACGGAGTATTATGCCTTGATACTAAGTGTAAAGATGAAGCTGAATACAAAATAATATGGTGCGACAATGTCATCCTCGCAACTGGTGGACCTGCTGGAATGTATCATGATAGTGTATATCCTACGTCCCAGATCGGTTCCAGTGGTATGGCATTTAGAGCTGGGGTCAAGGGTAAAAATTTAACTGAATGGCAATTTGGTATGGCTTCTCTTAGACCTCGTTGGAACGTATCCGGAACATATATGCAGGCATTGCCGACATTTATATCTACTGATGCAGACGGAAATGATGAAAAAGAGTTTCTATTGGATTACTTCCAAAATACAGAAAGTATGCTATCTAAAATTTTCTTAAAGGGATATCAGTGGCCTTTTGATGTAAACAAAATTAATGGCGGTTCTTCTGTGATCGATCTAATGATATTTCTTGAGACTATTATAAAAGGCAGGAGAGTTTACCTGGATTTTAGGAAAAACACCGGGGGAAAGCCTATTGATTTTGAGAAACTTGATAAAGAAGCATATGAGTATTTAAGAAATGCCGATGCATTATTAGATACACCATACGACAGATTAGAGAAAATGAATGAGCCGGCTATAAGCTTTTATCTTGATCATGATATAGATTTGCAGCATGAAATGCTGGAAATAGCTATTTGTGCACAACATAACAATGGTGGACTATCAACTGATGCATGGTGGGAGACTGAAATTCAGGGACTTTTTGCCATAGGAGAAGTAAATGGAAGTCATGGAGTTACAAGACCAGGTGGAACTGCTTTAAATGCAGGTCAGGTTGGTGCAGTCAGAGCTTCAGAAAAGATAAAACTTGATAGTTTAAAGGCTAAACGGGATTTATCTAATTCTAATAAAAGAATTGCTTTAGAAACTGCTATTACTGATAGTACAAGTACCCAGAGCAAAGACGATAATACAGTTACTTTTAAAAATATAGAGTCGCTGCTAAGAGAAGAAGCAAAAGAGTTCACCATAAAGCCGACTTTATCAAAAGGCAACAGAGATATAAATGAAATATGGCTGCATGTAAGTCACAGGATGAGCAAAGTTGCAGGTATGATACGCGATGTCAGTAAACTAGCTCAGGCTCTGGATGAGATCAAAAATGAGCTTGATTATTTTGATAGTCTTGTAAAAACGCCAGAAACATCACAGTTATCATTGTATTACAGATTATATGACATGCTCACAGAACAGTTTATGTATATGTCTGCTATGAGAGATTATGCATTAAGTGATGCAGGTAGTAGGGGTAGTGCTCTTTATACAGACAGTCATGGATTTAAGTGGGAGGATTGGATGCCTGAAATGTTTAGATGCTGCCTTGATCTGAGAAAGCACAATGATATTATACAGGAGGTATATCTTACGATAGATGATAAGGGCAAACATAATATAGGCGAATGCTTAAGACCAGTAAGACCTGTTCCTCAGATTGACAATTTTTTTGAGGTACAATGGAAAAAATATAGAGAGCGCTCAAATATCACAAGTTGAAATCACAAAATCTAAATGCTATATTAGTTAGAAGAAACTAACTTTTGAAATTATCGAGGCATTTATGACAAGTGATAAAAAGCCCATAATCAGAGCTATAAATATAAAAAAAGATTATCAGCTTGGTGAGATTACTGTGCATGCTTTAAAGGGTGTCAGCTTTGATATTTATGATGAGGAGCTTGTGGTCATTTTGGGACCATCGGGTTCCGGCAAGTCAACAACACTCAATATATTGGGCGGCATCGAGACAGCAACAGAGGGAGAAATCTGGTATGGGCAGGAGCAGCTCGATTGGTCTGATAAAAAAGAAATCACTCTATACCGTCGTAATCACATCGGTTTTGTATTCCAGTTTTACAATTTATTACCAGGACTCACTGCCCTTGAAAATATAGAGCTTGCAGGGGAGATGAGTGATGCGCCAATTGATGCCAGACAACTCATAAAAGAGGTGGGACTAGAGTCAAGAGCGGGGCATTATCCTAACAGACTATCCGGAGGAGAGCAACAGCGTATTGCAATAGCACGTGCGCTTTGCAAAAATCCGGATCTTTTGTTGTGTGACGAACCAACTGGTGCTCTGGACAGTAAAACAGGTGTACAGGTACTAAAACTGATTCACGATTTCTGCAGACAATATAAAAAACCTGTGGTCATCATCACCCATAACGTAGACATAGCAAAGATAGCAGACAGAGTATTTCATTTTAAAGATGGATGTCTTGAGTCCATAGATATAAACAAAAATCCTATGGACCCTGATGATATAGAGTGGTGAGGCATAAGTATGAAGCAGTTTCAAAAAAATGCGCTGAGACTTGCATGGCGTAATAAAGGTTCATTTGTAGGAGCAGCCTGTATCATTGCCATCGGTATCATGTGTATGGTGTCAATGTTTGATACTCTCACAAATCTGGAGGGGCAGATACTTGACTTATATAAGAGTAGAAAGCTTACTGATATCTTTGCCACAGTAACAGGTATATCCCAGGCAGATCTTGATAGATTTGAGGATATGCCAGGCATCAAAGAGGCAGGCGGCAAGATAGCAACTGATGTGAGACTTGTGACAGATGATCAGGAGGAGATAGTAACTGTACATCTCATGAGCTATGACAAGGATGATAAGGTCAATCTATGTTCTCTGACAAATGATATTTCTGATAATGACATCTACATCGGTAACGGCATGGAGGCAGTCTACAATTTCAAAGAGGGTGATGAAATAAGACTCGTGATAAATGGTGTCAGTCATAAGTTCAGCTATGCCGGTACAGTTAATGCTCCGGATTATATCTATGCTATGCCACCTGGTGGTGCGATGGTACCGGATGGCTCTACTTATGATATTGCAGTTATATCAAAAAACAAAATGGAGGATCTTTTAGGCAGTTCCAGTCTCACTGAGATCGGATTTATATTAGATGATGGTTACGAGTACAAAGATGTAAGTCACAATCTGTCTGAGAGTCTGGAGCCCTATGGACTTACATCTATTAAAGAGAAGACTCATCAGGACAGCTACCAGGAGATGCAAGGAGAGTTTGATGAGCTTAGCTCCATGGGTACCATACTCCCGGTACTATTTATGAGCATTTCTGTGTTCATGCTTTATATAGTTTTAAAAAAGATGATAGACCGGGACCAGAGTCTCATCGGTACCATGAAGGCATTTGGCATGACTGACAATGAGCTTATGAGAGCATATCTTACACAGGGTATTGTGATAGGATTCAGTGGTGCTATCCTCGGCTGTATATTTGCATCACCTTTTGGTAGATTTATGTTTAACATGTACTGCGAGTTTTATAATCTCCCAGATCCTGTTTACTATGAGCCGGTTATGTCCAAGGTCATTGCAATATTTATAGCAGTCGCAACCAGTATCATAGCCGTATTAGTAGGTATCAGAGACATTCTCAAAATTACACCATCTATGGCTATGCGTCAGAGGAGTCCTGAGAATGTAGGCGACCTGAAAATCCCTGCTTTAATATCACAGCACATTGGCTTCATGACAAAAATGGGACTTAGATCCATAAGTCGAAATCCATTCAGGGGATTTCTTATTGCTCTTGCAATAGGATTTCCATTTTCTATGGCGTCGGTGCTTATGTCCTACAGACCACTCATAAATGATGTTCTTGATACCGAGTATGACAACTGCATGTCGTATGATCTCAAGGTACAGCTTGATGGTTTTGCGTCCAGATCAAAGGTACTTGATGCTGCAGCCAGTATCCAAAATGTAGAGTCTGCAGAGGCGATTTTTGAAAAAGCTATAGTGGTAAGCAGTGACTCCCAATCAGATTACACCATGTTAAATGGTATTGATAAAAACAGCAGTCATTTTAAGATTTATGACAATGTAAAACATATCTATGTTTCAGTTCCAACTGACGGATTACTTATAAATGAAAGACTGGCAGGTAAATTGCATGTGGACGTTGGGGATACTGTGTATTTTACCATTCCGGGACTTGTGCATGAGAAACGTAAATGCAAGGTTTCAGGAGTTGTGAGCGAGACATTCGGCAGTAGCTGCTATCTGGACCTGGAGAGTTTTGATGATGTCCTAGGCATTGATCCTGCAGCAAATATGCTGCTCATTACAGCAAAACCTGGACACTTTTCAGAGGTTAAAAATGCACTTTATAACTCCAATAGAGTGACCTGGCTTGTTGATAAAACAAAAACCAGACAGAGCTTCTCTGATATTTTTAGCAGCATGACCATAATGATAGATATGTTTAATGTTCTTTCAGTGATTGCTGGTGTGATACTCATCTACAACATTTCCATGATAAATCTGAGAGAGCGTACGACAGAACTAGTGACTCTGAGGGTACTGGGGACCACAGACAGAGAGTTGGGATGGATGCTTGAGTTTGAGATGATAATATATTTCATCCTGGGAATACTCATGGGTATTCCGGGTAATTATTTTATCAGAAAACTACTTGAAGGCATGATGCAGACAGATAGTTATGAATTTAAGATGAAGTTTGATCTAATGTCCTTGGTGTGGGCTTTTTTAATGTGTATGATGATTGCTCTAATTGCATGGTTCATGGAGCTCCGTCTTGTAAAGGGTATAAAGCTTACAGATGCTCTAAAGGAAAGGGAGTAATGTAAATAGTATAAAGGTTAAAGATACTTTAAATTTGAGATAGTAATGTAAAAAGACATTAGCTCTAAAGAAGTGTAAATGAATTAGAATCATGATTCAAAATCAAATTAAGATTAACAGATTGATATAGAGATAAAGAGATAGACATATATAGAGAGAAATAGAAAAGACATAGAGGCATATTATGAGAAATAAGAGATTGCTAATAAGTATAGGCGGAGCGATTGTGCTGGGGGCGATAGCATTCGCAGGATACGGATGTGCATCTGGTTTTGGAGCCACCAGGGTTGAGACTGCAAAAGTGGAGAGACAAAAGGTATCAGACTCCTATACCGAAGATGGAACGATCAGTTTTGGAGACAGTTACTCTGTGATATCTGAGGTCAGTGGTACTGTAGAGGATGTACTTGTCACAGCTAATCAACAGGTCAAAAAAGGAGACATCTTATATAAAGTAGGGACATCAGATTACAGCTACCAGCTATCGGTTCTGGAGGCACAGGTATCAGGTTATGAGGCACAGCTTGAGCAGGTAAAGATTAGTAAGGTTATGACACAGACTCCAGAGGAATATGTGACCACTCTCAGGAAACAAAAGGAAAGCGCAGCCGCTGCACTGGAGTCTGCCACATCTACCTATACAGCTTATCAGTCATTATATGAGGCTGGAGATATTTCTAAAACTGATTTTGAGGCTGTGAAAGCAAAGTATGAGTCCGCACAGGCAGCCTATCAGGAGGCAAGTGACCGGTACACAGAGTCGAGTAAGTACCTGAAAGAACTAGAGGATGAGGGGATGTCCAGGGAGGATATCCAGGAGGCATTTTATGGCTCAGATACAGACACTATCCAGGCGTCTCTTGATAGTACTAAAGCTGAGATAGATCATCTAAAAGAGCAGATTGACAAGTGCACCGTCAAGGCACAAAAAGATGGTATAGTATCAAGTCTCCCTGTCAAAAATATGTCTGTTGTATCAGCAGGTCAGGAAACAGCAGTTATAAAAACATCTGCCAATCCAAAAGTAGAATCTGATGTGCTTACATCTATTGCACCATATCTAAAGATAGGCAGCGAGGTGAGTGTCAAGCTTTCTCTGAGAGGAAAAGACGAGGTGTATAGCGGTGTGATTTCTGAAATTTATGATTATGCTGATAAGGGCACCTCTGCCTTAGGTACAGATGAGTACAGAGTCCATGTGGTGATGGATCTTAAAGAAGCTATAAATGACAAATTGAAGAGTCGTGAGGGATATGGTGTAAATGTTACCTTCCCGCTTTATGAGGCAGAGGATGCACTGGTTATACCAACATCTGCAGTATTTGACTCTGGGGATAAGGATTACGTTTATGTCATAGAGGGCGGCTCTATAAATGGAGGATATGCAGTAAAGAAAGAAATACAGGTTGAGTATCAGACTGCATCTTTGGTAGTATTAAAGGGCGGACTGTCAGAGGGTGATGTCGTCATAGATCAGGTAGACTCAGATGACATCTATGACGGTGCGAGAGTCAAGGCGTAAAATAATAAATACAAACATAAAAACAGACCGAAAACATCTAAAACAATGCTTGACAGATGTGCTTTCGGTCTGTATTATTCTCTCATAACGCTTTAGCGTGCTAACATGATAAAGGGATAAAGTAGTAACAATATCAAAAAACAAACACATAGTAGTGACAGTTGTTTTATTACTGGAATAACCAAACGTTATGACAGTATGTTTTATTATGATGTTATACTAAAGCTTAATATTATTAAAAACAAAAAGAATTATTACCTGTATAATTATATATGATGTATTTGAGTTTGTTGAGGTAGTATGGATAACTCACTTAGCAACAATTTATAAATTCTCACAATCATCATTTTATACATGATTCCATCACATGAGAGGGATACGAGATGTCAAAATTTTTTAACTCTATTTACAAGGGATTAGAGCCATACACTCCAGGGGAGCAGCCACAGGACAAGCAGTATGTAAAGTTAAATACAAACGAGTCACCATTTCCACCGGCTCCAGGAGTTATCGCGGTAGTCAATGACAAAGAGGCGAGAGACCTGAGACTTTACTCTGATCCAGAGCTAAAACCTCTCAAAAAGCAGCTGGCAGAGACATTCGCAGTAGATGCCAAAAATGTATTTATAGGCAACGGTTCAGACGAGTGTCTTAATTATGCGTTTATGGCATTTGGCGAGGACGGATTTGCATTCCCTGACATCACCTACAGCTTTTATAAGGTCATTGCCAAGCTCAATCAGGTAGAGATGGATATAAAGCCTCTCAATAAAGATTTTACAGTTAATGTAGCGGATTACCTCGGTGAGAGATGCGCAGACGGCACCTACTCAGGCATCGACAAGGGAGTTGTAATTGCCAATCCTAATGCTCCAACAGGTATAGCTTTAAATCTCGATGACATTGCTAGTATATGTGAGGCCAATGCTGATCACGTGGTTATCATAGATGAGGCCTATGTGGATTTTGCTGAGGAGGGTACATCAGCGGTTAAGCTTACAAAGGAGTATGACAATCTGCTGGTTACACAGACCTTCTCCAAGTCACGTTCCATGGCTGGTGCCAGAGTTGGATTTGCAATAGGCAGTGAGGCCATCATCCAGGATCTTGAGACCCTTAGAAACTCAAACAACCCATACAATGTTAATCGCATTTCCATGAAGTGCGCAGTTGAGGCACTGAGAGATACAGATTACTTTAATATCAATTGTGACCTCATCAGAAACAACAGGAGATACACAAAGGATGCCCTGGAAAAGATGGGCTTTAGAGTCCTTGATTCACAGGCTAATTTCCTTTTTGCTGAGAGTAAAAAGATCAGTGGTCTGGACCTTTATCTCAAGTTAAAAGACAGTGGAGTACTGGTACGTCACTTTAATGATCCAAAGATCACAAACTTTAACCGTATAACCATTGGCTCCAAAGAGGAGATGGACATACTAATTGAGAAAATCAAAGACATAATTTGATATTAGTGTCATAAGTCGTCTCCCACGTGTGCTTGCACAAAAGTGGGAGATAGACTTCATGACACGCCCCACATGACTGGTGGCAGATTCAAAGGATCTGCCATGTAGCGTCAGCCCTCGCGGAGCGAATTCTAATGGGCTGACGTTCCCAGAGAGCACGTAAGGACGCTTTTTGCGGCCTGAGAGTGCGGAATGTGGGAGGAACGCGAGCCTCGTGGCAGATTCTGCAGGAATCTGGCATATAGCACCAGCCCTCGCGAAGCGAATTCCAATGGGCTGGTGTTCCCAGAAGCGCAAAGCGCGAAGCGGTCCGATATCGACTTTTGACACTCACATCATAATTTGTGAAATATAGTAATTGACTTACAAACAAACGTTCTATATAATTATCAGAAGTATTGTGCAAATCATGTCTGACATATAGAAACATTATAATGACATAAAGAAATACTGTATGTTATGTAAAGAAATTTTGTTCATGACATACAGAAACATTCAGGGAGTACTTATGAGAACAGCAGAAATCAACCGTGTGACCAATGAAACAGACGTAAACCTTTGGCTTGATCTCGACGGAGACGGCAAGGAGTCAGAGATTAAAACTGGTATAGGATTTTTTGACCATATGATGACACTTTTTAGTCGTCATTCAGGCATTCAGATGAGCCTTACCTGCGAGGGTGATACATGGGTGGATGATCATCATAGTGTTGAGGACATAGGCATTACCCTGGGTGAGGCTATCAAGGAGGCTCTCGGTGACAAAAAGGGCATCAAGCGTTATGCCAGTCTCACACTTCCTATGGATGAGGCTCTCGTACTTGTATCTGTTGATGTCAGTGGCAGAGGCGGATTTTACGGAGACATCCCATTCCCTACAGAAAAGATAGGTACCTTTGACACCCAGTTAGTGACTGAATTTCTGACAGCATTTGCTGCCAATGCCGGCATCACATTACACGTGCGCCTGATCACAGGTTTTAACAGCCACCATATTGCGGAGGGCTGCTTTAAGGGCCTTGCACATGCCATGAGAGACGCAGTCTCCATGGATGAGCGTTTCGGAACAGACATCCCGAGTACCAAGGGGGTATTAGCTTAATGATAACTTCTAAACTTAATTCACTATATAAGAGATATGGTTACAGGCAGTTCAAGATGACCAATTTTGAGACCTATGATCTCTATGCGGACAATCGCGACTTCCTTAAGTCCAACCAGCTCATTACATTTACAGATCTGGATGGATCACTCATGGCCTTAAAGCCAGATGTGACCCTCAGTATCATCAAGTCCAATCTCGGTGGTGAGGAAAAGGTCTTTTACAATGAGAATGTTTACCGCCCAAAGGATCACAGATATAGAGAGATACTTCAGGCGGGAGTTGAGTGTATCGGCAATATCGACAGCTATAGTGAGGCAGAGGTCATCGCACTTGCTGCCAAGTCACTACAGCTTATATCAGACAAGTATGTGATCCGTATTTCAGATGCAGCCTTTTTAAAGCAGATGTTTGACACCTTTGGACTCAGTGACAAGGCTGAGGCTGAGACTCTTAAGCTCTTTTCCATGAAAAATGCTGCCGGATTTGATGAGCTTGTTAAAAAGCAGCATATCACAGAGGCCTGTGCCAACACCTTAAAGGGCATGGTGGATCTGTATATGCCATTTAGAGATGGCGTACAGGAGCTTAAAAAGTATGCTATTTCCAATGTCTCTGCTCATATGGTAGAGCATCTTGCAGGACTTGCAGATATCTTTGAGAGTTTTGGTGTTTTAAATTCTATTTACCTTGATTTTTCATTGGTTAACTCCATGGATTATTACAATGGCATCATATTCCAGGGAGCAATCGCGGATATACCATTTACTATTTTGTCAGGTGGTCGTTATGACAAACTCCCTGAAAAAATGGGTAAGCATGTTGGAGCTATAGGATTTGCTCTTTACCTTGATACAGTTGAGAATTATCTTACAAAGCCACATGATTACGATGTGGACTATCTCATAACTTATGAGTCAGGCAAGGATGATCCTACAAAACTTGCAGCAGTCGTAGAGACATTTAATCGCGCAGGATGTACGGTCAGGAGCATTCGCCTGGATGAGCTGGATACAGTAGAGCACAAGATCAAATCCCGTAGGATATTAAATCTTCAGGAGGCAGTAAAGGAGGCGGCTGAGATATGATAAATATAGCTTTGGCAAAGGGCCGTCTCGGAGAGAAAACCTACTCCATGATGGCGGCTGCAGGTTTTGACTGCCCGACCATACTCGAGAAAAATCGTAAGCTCACATTTGAGAATGTTGAAAAGGGCGTCAGATATTTCTGGGTAAAGCCATCTGATGTAGCCATATATGTGGAGAGAGGTGCCGCTGACGTTGGTGTCTGCGGTAAGGATATCCTCCTTGAGTATGAGCCAGACATCTATGAGCTTTTGGACCTTGATATAGGAAAGTGTCGCATGTGTGTTGCAGGACCAAAGGAGTTTTATGACAACGAGGAGCGCACACTGAGAGTAGCTACCAAGTTTTCAAATGTAGCTAAAAAGTATTATGAGTCTATCGGCAGAGACATTGACATCATCAAGCTAAACGGCTCTATTGAGATCGCACCATTACTGGGACTCAGTGATGTTATCTTTGATATCGTAGAGACGGGCAACACCCTGAGAGAAAATGACCTCGAGGTACTGCAGGAGGTTGTTCCGGTAAGTGCCAGACTTATATGCAACAAAATCAGTTATCAGTTTAAGCATGATGAGATCATGAAGCTGAGAGACGGGCTCGGTACCATCGTCAACAGCGGTGAAAAGGTTGAGACCATCAAGCTGGAACACTAAAATTTATATTTGTAATATTTAAAGATTTTTTAAGCAATAAAGTGATGTGATTTTTGCTTTTATTTTTACTTTTATTGTAATTTCAATAATTTATGTTTTTAGATAAGTAATAAATACAAACATCTAAATTTAGGGTTACACCCACGGAGGACAAAAATGATCAAAATATTTGAAATGGGTAAGATCAAAGACGAGGAGATATTTGCACGCTTTGAGCCTACATCAAGCGTAGAGGATATAGTAAAGGACATTATTGCCAATGTACGTGCCAATGGTGACAAGGCACTCAAGGATTACTGTTCCAAGTTTGATCATGTGGATTTAGATGATTTTTTAGTAACTGAGGATGAGATACAGGCAGGACTCAAGCAGGTAGAGCCAGAGTTTATCGCTGTACTTGAGGAGGCCGCTGCCAATATCAGAGCCTTCCACGAAAAACAGGTCAGAAACAGTTTCATCATGGCAGACAAGCCAGGTGTGATCCTAGGCCAGAGAGTCATCCCTCTCGAGAGAGTAGGACTTTATGTACCAGGTGGTACTGCGGCCTATCCATCAACGGTTCTTATGGATTCTATCCCTGCCAGGATCGCAGGAGTTGATGAGATCGTTATGGTGACACCTCCTAGCAAGGATGGTGGAGTAAATCCATATATCCTTGCAGCAGCACACGTTGCCGGTGTGGGTCGTATCTTTAAGGTAGGTGGCGCACAGGCAGTTGCAGCTCTTGCCTACGGTACAGAGTCTATCCCTAGAGTAGACAAGATCGTAGGACCTGGTAATGCATTTGTTGCAGAGGCTAAAAAGCAGGTATTTGGACAAGTTGGTATCGATATGATTGCTGGACCATCTGAGGTACTGATACTTGCTGATGGCAAGTCCAATCCAGCATTTGTAGCAGCAGATCTCCTGAGCCAGGCTGAGCATGATAAAAATGCTTCCGCTGTACTCATCACCGAGTCTATGGAGCTGGCTCAAGCAGTACAAAAGGAGCTGGAGGTACAGCTTACCAAGTTATCAAGAGAGGACATTGCAAGACCATCAATAGAAAACAATGGCAAGATCATCGTTGCCCATGATCTCATGGAGGGTATCGATGCAGCCAATCGTATAGCTCCTGAGCACATGGAGGTATGTGTAGACCAGCCATTTGACTACCTGCCACTTATTAAAAATGCTGGTTCAGTTTTCCTTGGCCGTTACAATGCAGAGCCAACAGGTGATTACTTTGCCGGTCCAAATCACACATTACCAACTTCCGGAACAGCAAGATTTTACAGCCCTCTTTCAGTAGATGACTTTGTTAAGAAGATGCAGTATAGCTACTATTCCAAGGAGGCGCTGGAGAGAGACTATGACAAGATTTCACTCTTTGCAAACAGAGAGGGTCTCACCGCACACGCAAGGGCTGTAGACATTCGCTTTGGTAAAGAGGACAGAGACTAAACAGGAGAGTTTTATGATAGCAATAATCGACTATGGTGTTGGTAATCTGTTTTCTCTCAAGAGCTCAATAGCAGCTATTGGAGAGGAGGCAGTGGTTACCTCTGATAAAAGTGTTATAGCCAGTGCAGACCATGTGATACTCCCGGGTGTTGGAGCTTTTGGAGATGCTGTAAATAAACTAAAGGATAAGGACCTCTTTGATTTTGTAAAAGAGCAGGCAGCAACAGGTAAGCCTTTCCTCGGTATATGTCTCGGTATGCAGATGCTGTTTGACAAGTCCTATGAGTATGGTGAGTATGAGGGACTGGGACTGGTTCCTGGTGTTGTTAAGCCTATAGATGGTGTCATCCCACAGGGACTTGATATACCTCACATGGGATGGAATGCTCTTAATTTTGTAGAGAGAGCCGGAGATTCTGTAACAAGTGATGCTCAGGTTCAGTCATCTATGGTTGACTCCTGTGGAGCTCCAATAGGCAGATGTCCATTGTTCAAGGATCTTTCAGAGGGTGACCACGTTTATTTTGTTCATAGCTATGCTGCATTTGAGTGTGATAAAAATCTCACTGCAACAGCTGAGTATGGACTTCCTCTCACCGCTGCTGTACAAAATGCCAATGTTTATGGCACTCAGTTCCACCCGGAAAAGAGTGGTACTGTAGGACTCAAGATTTTAAAAACTTTTGCATCACTTTAATAATAAACCCAGCTAAGCATGACTTGTATAGATATGAAACAGATTTAGCATGGCTGGATTAAGTTTAGAGACAAATATAGCATGCCGAATTTAGATTTATAACAAGGTTTAGCATACCTGGATATAGATTAGAACCAGATTAAATTTGCCTGTATAAAGGTTTATATAAGAAACGGAGGAATCATGATTCTTTTCCCTGCAATTGATTTATATGATCATAAGGTTGTAAGACTGGTAAAGGGCGATTACAACCAGATGACTGTTTACAGCGACGACCCTTTGGCAACTGCAAAGAATATCGAGAGTATGGGAGGCAAGTGGCTCCATCTTGTAGATCTTGAGGGCGCCAAGGATGGTACGACACCAAACTTTGATATCGTAACTACCATAGCGAGAGAGACTGGATTACAGGTTGAGATTGGTGGTGGTATCAGGAACTTTGAGACTATTGAAAAGTATTTAGATGCCGGAGTTTCCAGAGTTATCCTGGGTACCAAGGCAGTCATGGACAAGACATTCCTGGAGGACGCAGTTTTTAAATGGGGAGATAAGATCGCCGTTGGTGTAGATGCCAAGGACGGCAAGGTCGCTGTCAAGGGATGGCTCGAGGTACTCAATGTAGATATGCTGGATTTCCTTGAGGAGCTTAGAAATATTGGAGTTAAGACAGCCATTGTAACTGATATCTCCAAGGACGGCGCTATGAAGGGTACAAATCTGCCTCTATACGAGAGATTGTCTCAGCTTGGTGGCATAGATATTACAGCAAGTGGCGGAGTATCAACTTTAGATGATTTAAGAGCACTTAAAGCGATGGATATCTATGGAGCAATTCTTGGAAAGGCCATGTATAACGGTGCCATTGATCTAAAGGATGCGTTGGAGTTAGTTAATCGATAATAGGTGGAGCGATGATAACAAAGAGAATTATCCCATGTCTTGATGTCAGAGACGGACGTGTTGTAAAAGGCGTAAATTTTGAGGGACTAAAGGATGTCAACAGTCCTGTTGAGCTGGGTAAGTATTATAGTGATTGTGGTGCTGATGAGCTGGTGTTTTATGACATCACAGCCAGCTTTGAGGGTAGAAAGCTTTTTACAGATATCCTCACAAAAGTAGCCAGCGAGATATTCATCCCTCTCACAGTAGGCGGTGGTATCAATACTGTCGATGATTTTGACAGGGTCTTAAAGTGTGGTGCTGACAAGGTATCTGTCAACTCAGGTGCCATCAAAAACCCTGATCTCATAAATGAAGCAGCTCAAAAATATGGCAATCAGTGTGTAGTACTTTCTGTTGATGCCAAGCGCGTAGACGGAAGCTTTCATGTGTTCCTAAACGGCGGACGCGTAGACACTGGCATGGATGCACTTCAGTGGATCAAGGATGGCGTAGCACGTGGAGCAGGAGAGGTTGTCCTCAACTCAATCGATACTGACGGAGTAAAGCAGGGCTTTGACCTTGAGATGCTCAAGGCAGTCAATGCTATCGTCAAGGTCCCTGTCATTGCCTCAGGCGGTGCCGGCTCAATTCAGGATTTTGTAGACCTTTTTAATGAGATTCCAGACATCTCAGCTGGACTTGCTGCATCTATATTCCATTTTGGAGAGGTGAGTATCAGTGACCTCAAAGAGAGATTAAAGGCAGAAAACATTCCTGTAAGACTTTGATGTAGTTAATATTGGCAATATCAGAGGAGTTATTTCAGTGGATAATTTTGATATCAGCAAAGTTAAATTTGATGAAAAGGGTCTGGTGCCTTGCATCGTTCAGGACTATGTTACAAAGAGAGTTTTGACTCTGGCATATATGAACAGAGAGTCCATGGGTATTACTTTGGAAAAAGGATGTACCTGTTTCTGGTCACGCTCTCGTCAGGAGCTTTGGCTCAAGGGAGCTACCAGTGGCAACTACCAGCATATCGTTACTATGGAGGCTGATTGCGACAGAGATGCAATCCTTGTACAGGTCATGAAGGATGGACCTGCATGTCACCTTGGTAATGACAGCTGTTTTGATGACTCGCTTTATAAGGAGTGGCCAGAAAATAAATAGCGGGCGGTCCGATATCGACTTTTGACACTCACATCATTAAATGATATAAGAGTTTTTGAATCGACAGTTCATTTGATTTACAGTTTTTTGAATTGACACTTATTAATATTAACAATTTTGAGAAATGACACAGTGATAGTGAGGAAATAATGGAAAAAGCAATTGAATACATGGACGTTTATAATGAGAATAAGGAAAAGACTGGTCGTATTGTAGATCGTAAAACGCCTCTAAAAAAGGGTGAGTTTATGATGTATGTACTTGCTATACTTGAGAGACCATCAGACCATAAACTACTCATTACACAACGTGCATTTGATAAAAAATGGGCTGCGGGAGCCTGGGAGATACCTGGTGGAGCATCCATGACTGGAGAGACTTCTTTTCAGGCAGTAACCAGAGAGGTCCAGGAGGAGACTGGGCTGGATGTCACTGTTTGTCCAGAGGAGCAGAGGACACCAATCTACTCTTATGTAAATGAGGATCTTGAGAGAGGTGATAACTACTTTGTTGACATCTACCATTTTGTATTCCCTTTTGAGGAAAAAGATGTGACAATCCAAAAGTCAGAGGCAATCAATCATAAATTTGCTACAATAGAGGAGATTACTGAGCTTAACGGACAGTCAGCATTCCTCCATTACAGGAGAATGCTCCTTGCTTTAGGTTTATTGGAGGAGTGATATCAAATATCACTCTGATCATTTGTAATAACCTGGGATAAAACATGGAAAATTTCAATATTGATGATTATATAGATGAGCGCATAACCATTTACACCACAGAGGACCCTTTGACAGGCCATATAGAGGTCTGTGAGGGCTATTATGATGGCGGGTATATGCGCTTTCTTTTAGTAGATGATGCCATGCAATCGGCTATCTTTCTGGAACCAGAAATGGAACATGAGCTGCCATTTGATTATATGGAGAGTTTTAACTGGATATTCACCATAAATAAAAATATAAAGAGGACTTTACTCATAGGCGGTGGAGGATTTGCATATCCAAAATACTATCTTGATATGTATCCGGATAAGTATATTGACGCTATAGAGATCAGTAAGCCAGTTGTTGAGACTGCAAGAGCCTACTTTGGACTGGATGAGCTAAAGGAAAAATATGGTGATCACGTAAATATTATAATAGGTGACGGAAATAAGTATCTGATTGATCTGGCACTCAGGATACGTGAGGCAGAGTCTGGAAATAAAAACATAAAAAAAGACCCTGTGGGGCCTAATGAAAAGAGCAGTACTACAGAGTCAGATTTAAAATATGATGTCATCATAAATGACGCCTATGTGGGACACAAATCCAGTGACCTGCTAAAAAAATCTGCAGAACTCGTAAAGGCATGCCTAAAAAAAGACGGTATATACGTTGCCAATATGGTAGTACCTTTAAAAGGCGAGGGAGCTAAAAGATCTCAAAAAGATATGGATGTGTTTGCAGATGTTTTTAATTATACTTTTTTACTGCAATGCGATGAGGACATCAATCCATACGTAGCTCAGAATTGCGTTTTCTTTGCATCAGACGCACCATTGGTATAAAAGCAAATACATACAAACATATATTTGTTTTTATTAAAATATTTGCTATACTAGTATTTGGTGCTTACCAATACGGTAGGCGGTTAACCCTTCAGTTTAGGAGGGCGTTTTTGGAAGTCCTCCAGAAAGGAGGGCCCTATGGTAACATACTCAGACTTATTTCAGTTTGTACTAGTAATAGTAGCTATCATTGGTCTTGTTTATAAGATTACAAAAAAATAACCGCCCACACGTCGAAAACTGAGCGGTTGTTTTTTATAAACTAATCAGTTAAGGGCTAACCGTCTATCGGTAAGCACTTTACTTATAAATATATTAAAACAGTATGATGATTTTTTCAAGGTCATTATTATATTACGACATTTCTATATCATTGTTTTAACGCTGTTTTATCAATGTTTTTATGCGTTATCATCTGATTAATATACATCAAATAAATAATAGGAGAAGCAGCAATGCAGCCAAAAGCAAATTATCATACACATACTACATTTTGTGATGGGTCTCACTCTGCCGAGGATGTAGTACTTGAGGCTATCAAAAAGGGATTTAGTCATTTAGGTTTCAGTGGTCATATGGATCCTGGAGTTTGGATGGATTTTCCTCAGTATGTAAGTGAGATTGAGAGATTACAGCAAAAATATAAAGATAGGATAGATATTATTTTGGGGGCAGAGCTTGACACTGTTTATGGTCCAGAGGCTGCTCCTGGTGTGGAGTATCACATTGGTTCAACACATTTTATTCCTATTCCCGGGAGTGAGGTATGGGAGCATACAGTGCCTTTTGGCTCACATCGTGAGACTGAGCCAGACACTGATATTTTTGGCGTTGATGCTGCTACAGAGATAATACATGACAGCTGTAAAAAGTATTATGGCGGTGATTATTATGCCATGTCTGAGCGTTATTATGCCTTTGAGTCCATGGTATGTAATCGTCTTAAGCCTGCTTTTATAGGTCACTTTGATCTCATCACCCGTTTTAATGATCTTTCAAAGTCTGATGGTGGACATTTTCTCGATGAAACAGACGAAAGATATCTAAGACCTGCCAGGAAAGCAATGGAAGCCCTTGTTAAATATTGTATTCCATTTGAGATAAATTGTGGGGCTATAAACAGAGGCAGGAAAGCAGAGCCATATCCTAGGATTGAGCTGCTTAAATATTTAAAGGAGCTTGGAGGAGAGATACTTATTTCATCTGATGCCCATCAGAAAGATCTTTTAGATGGTGGTTTTGATACAGCAGTGTCTCTAGCCAGAGATGCAGGCTTTGATCATATTAATATATTAGTACGTAAGACAAGTATTGATGTAGAAAGAGATATAGATATACATTCAAAAACAGCTGCATCTATGAAAGTTAAAAATGTTGCTGACATATTAAATAGAAAATATATCCCTGCCAAAAACACCAGAGACAATATTAATGGAGGATGTCTGTATTGGAAACAGCTTCCTTTAAATTAAGCTTTTGACATTTGTTAATCTCTTAAAAAGTAGTCCAGTAATGAAATTGTCCTGATTACTATAAAATTAACTAAAACAATACTGCATTTAATCTACATTTTTATAATAAAACGGCTAATGACATAATTTATCTATAGTTTTATAATCGGAGACCGTAAATTTGAAACCGCTTACCCATTTATATACTTAAGACTTAAAGTTTCACATCTAAATCAGATAAGACTTAATAATTCATATTTAGATTTGATAAAACTTAATGATTTACATTTCAATGGATAAGACACAGCATTTCACATAAAAATTAGTAAGATTATATAATTATGAAAGCAGTAGATATAAAATTCGGACAGTTAGATGGACATGCTTTGGATCCTGCTGTTGGACAGTCTGCATCTATAAAGGACAGATTGAGTGACAGAGGACTAAAGCTCAAAGCAAAAGCCAAGAGTGGAGAGAAGCAGGTAGATATGCTTCATGGTTCACTCCTTGATAAAATCATATATTTTGCAGTACCGCTTGCACTTAGCAGTATGCTGCAACAGTTATTTAATACAGCAGATACCGCAGTAGTAGGACGTTTTGCCAGCTCCCAGGATATGGCGGCTGTAGGAGCCAATACATCAGTTATCAGTCTTATTATTTCTTTATTTATGGGACTGTCTGTAGGTGCTAATGTAGCAATTGCCAGACTCATCGGTCTTAACAAAACCAAAAAGATCAATGATGCGATCGGCACCATCATGCTCCTGGCAGGAGGCAGCGGTGTCATGCTCCTTGTTATCGGGTTCCTGTTATCAAGCCCTATACATTCGCTCATAAGTACACCAGATGATGTCACAGCACTTGCAGTAAGATACCTCCGTATTTACTCCATAGGTATGCCATTTATAATGTTATATAACTTTGGAGCAGCAATACTCAGGAGTAAGGGAGACAGTAAGACTCCTCTTTACTCTCTTATGATTGCAGGTGTCATCAATGTCATACTCAATCTTGTTTTTGTAATATTATTTAAGATGGGTGTAGCCGGTGTAGGTTATGCAACAGTTATTTCCAATGGTATAAGCTCGGGTATCATCGTTTACACTATGATGCATGGTCCAGAGGACTTCCGTCTCAAAAGGAACTGTCTCAAGCTCCAAAAGGATGTTTTAAGTATAGTACTTAAGATCGGTGTTCCGGCCGGATTACAGGGCGTAATATTTGCAGTAGCAAACACAGTAATACAGAGTTCTATAAACAGCTTTGGTTCAGCAGCAGTAGCAGGTTCAACTGCAAGCCAGAATATGGAGAACATGAGCTTTTTCTGTATAAGCGCATTTAACCAGGCAGCTACAACCTTTATCAGTCAGAACTACAGTGCACATGAGGTACAGAGATGTAAGCGTGCATTCCTTTACTGTATATTTGGAGGACTTATATCCTGTGGACTTGTCAACCTTACAGTATTTTTGCTTCATGAGCAGGTGATAGGTATCTTTACAACAGATCCAGAGGTCGCCAAGTTTGCATATATCCGTATGCTGCATGTTATGTTATTCCAGTGGATGGCAGCAAGCTATGAGGTTTCAGGTTCATCCATGAGGGGTATGGGAGTTTCAATGCTTCCTATGCTGCTTACAGTATTTGGTTGTGTAGGATTTAGAGTATTCTGGGTATTAGTTGTATTCCCACACTTTGGTACCTTTAACTCACTTATGATGGTATATTTCGTATCATGGATACTTACAGGCAGCACAGTATTTATTGCATATCAGATCACTGCCAGAAAATTACTCAGACAATAATCTAATCGATACTGAAAATAAAAAATTTAATAAGTTTTACTATGAATTATTCTGGTATCTATCTATTTTTTACTATATAAAATCCCATAAAAAAAGCTCCACCTAGATTTTACTTCGTAGGATGGAGCTTGAATATATTTTATTTAATGGAACTAGCTACACTTCGGGATATTTACAGACAGCTCTGTAAGTGTTCTTTCTCCATTAAACTTGTCATCAGTAACATTAAAGTACTCATATGAGATAGGATCAGTATCATCCCAGGTGAGATCAACATTACGATAAACACCATCTACATAAACCACATTCCAGCTATGATCATAACCATTGACTGTACCAACCACAAAATAGGTCGGAACACCAAGCTGTGTCATAATGTACTGAAAAGCTCTGCTGTAACCTGCACAAACAGTTTTACCGGATACCAGTGCACTGTATGCTGACTGATTATATTCGGCCTGCTTACTGTAGGTGTTATTATTTATGATAGCGTCATGCACATATTTTTCTTTCTCAGTAGTGGAGGAGAGACTTGAAGCTGCATTAATGATTTCCTGAGCAGCGGCATCAAATGCTGCCTTTGTACTATCAATATTAAGTGCCAGATCATTAAATTGCAGTGTGACCTGTACTACCTTTCCACTAGAGTTATATTTATAGGTATAGTCTGTATCAAGCCAGAAAAGCTCTGGATGATCCTTGTAAACTGCCTCGATCACTGTACATATATCGTCAGTAGTTATAGACGTAACAGGTACAAAGACCGTTTCCATTTGTGAGACATTGGCATAAATCTGTTTATAAAAGCCCTGCTGTGCCTCGGTCAACATGCCAAAATATGGATAATAGGTGGTGTCAAAGCTTAAATCCGATCCTGTGATCCCCGAGTCCTCAAGTGTCTGACTCTGCTCAAATTGGTGACCCATACCTTCAGGAGGTACAAAGTTACCACCTCGTCGGTTGTACTCGCGCAAGTTATAGCTACCCTGACTGTAGGACGTCCCCACTGTATCAAAAGCTGTAGCCGACTCAGTCGCCACATCAGCAACCACTTCTGTACCAGAAGTATAAATGTCTTTTTGTATACTCTGTAAGGTGCTGGAGATTTTGGCGCAGCCCAGTACCAGAGAAAAGGCAGCCGCAAAACAGACACCTGATTTAAAATACTTGTTTATTTTCATTTTATCCTCTTTTTTGTTAGTAGATTTATAGTCTATAGATCCGCAATCACTATTAGTGCGAATGCATATGACTATAAATCATGAAATATGTTTGGTTTTTTTGTCAGAGGGATAATAGCAATTAAAGCTGAAGTGAAGCTTAAAAATCTTGACAATCTCTGTAGAAAGAAATATCATTAAACAAGTTTTAAATTTTAAAACTGATAAAGTTAATAGATAAAGACGTTGATAGTGTTCAGTAGTACAGAACCAATCTTTCAAAGAGAGTGATCGTGAGGCGCTGAGAGCGGTCTGAGAGATTTCTGATATGAATTTTCCCACTGGAGTCGTCCAGATGAAAAGATAATGTATGTGATATAATGCTATGATTTATCGGGATCATAGTGACAGATAAATGATTTATTGGAGTTATAGTGATAGACATACGACTTTGCTTCAAAAGTTTATCGACTTATCTTTAGTAGTTTGGACCGTTGATGCGCGTTAAGCATATTGAGTGTCTGGTGTTTTTACATCAGGAAAAAGGGTGGTACCGCGATATTTCGTCCCTGTGTCTTTGACACAGGGGCTTTTTTTAATCCCAGAACCGCCAAAATGAGATTTGTCGACTAAAGTCGACCGGTGGCTCGCGAGAGAGTAGGGAGCGATTGCATCTTCCCTACTCGATATTAAGAGTTCCATGTGCCACAGGACATTATTGGGTTTTACATCAGCTATTCATTTTGTAAATGGACAGGCATGTAGTAAAGCTTGAGATCAAAAAAGTCTTGATGACAGAAATAAAAGGAGAGATCAAATGGAAAACAACAAGTTGGATGAGCTTAAAAAGCTTGCCGAAAGCAGCATCAGAGATGCCCAGGATATCAACAGCTTAAATGATATCCGTGTAAAGTTTCTTGGTAAAAAGGGTGAGATCACATCCTTACTTAAATCTATGAAGGATTTAAGTCCTGAGGAGAAGCCTATATTTGGCCAGATGGTAAACGCTATCCGTCAGGAGGTTGAGTCAGCTCTTGAGGAGCACATGAGAGAGCTCCAGGAGGCTGCCAAGGAAGCCAAGATGCTAGCTGAGACAATAGATGTTACTCTGCCAGCTAAAAAGATGGCTTATGGACATGCACATCCAAACACAAGAGCTCTTGAGGAGGTAGAAAAGATCTTTGTAGGTATGGGATATGAGGTTGTTGAGGGTCCAGAGGTTGAGCTTGACCAGTATAATTTTGAAAAGCTCAATATCCCTAAAGGACATCCAGCAAGAGACGAGCAGGATACATTTTACATCAACGAAAATATCCTCCTGCGCACACAGACATCATCAGTTCAGGCCAGAGTTATGGAGCAGGGCAAGCTTCCTATCCGTATGATCTGCCCTGGTCGAGTTTTCCGTTCAGATGCAGTTGATGCTACACATTCACCATCTTTCCACCAGATAGAGGGTCTTGTAATTGACAAGCATGTAACATTTGCAGATTTAAAGGGTACTCTTGATACCTTTGCCAAGGAGCTCTTTGGACCAGATACCAAGACTAAGCTTCGTCCTCATCACTTCCCATTTACAGAGCCATCAGCAGAGGTTGATGTATCATGCTTTAAGTGTGGTGGTAAGGGATGCCGTTTCTGTAAGGGCGAGGGTTGGATCGAGATCCTCGGCTGCGGTATGGTTCATCCACATGTTCTTGAGATGTGCGGTATTGATCCTAATGAGTATCAGGGCTTTGCCTTTGGTGTAGGTCTTGAGAGAATCGCTCTTCTTAAGTATGAGATTGATGACATGCGTCTGCTTTATGAAAACGATACACGTTTCCTTGGACAGTTCTAAAAAGCAGAGATTTCTAAACTTTGATTTTATATGAGTCATTATGGTCGGTCGTAACAGACTGACGGGAGAGACATTCAACGATAACACATACTTACATATATATCACTGGTCAGGCCAGATGATAGATTAGGAGAAATATAATGAATACATCAATGAATTGGATCAAGGAGTACGTTCCTGATCTTGACTGTACACCAAAGGAGTGGACAGATGCAGTAACACTTACAGGTACAAAGGTAGAGACATGTACTATTTTAAATAAAAATCTTGATAAGATCGTAACAGGACAGATCAAGTCTATGGAAAAGCACCCTGATTCAGATCATCTCTGGATATGTCAGGTAGACGTTGGACAGCCAGAGCTTATCCAGATTGTTACAGGTGCTCAGAACCAGAAGGTTGGAGATGTAGTTCCTGTAGTCCTTGACGGTGGCAAGGTTGCCGGTGGACATGACGGCGGAGAGATGCCTCAGGATGGTATCGTCATCAAGGCTGGCAAGTTAAGAGGCGTTGACTCTCATGGTATGATGTGCTCAATCGAGGAGCTTGGTTCATCACGTGAGTTCTATCCAGAGGCTCCAGAGTCAGGTCTTTACATCTTCCCAGAGGGCACAGCAGTAGGTCAGGATGCTCCTACAGTACTTGGACTTAATGACGCTATCCACGAGTATGAGATCACTTCAAACCGAGTTGACTGCTACAGCGTTCTCGGTATTGCTAGAGAGGGTGCCGCAACCTTTGGCAAGACATTCTGCATGCCTAAGGAGGAAAAGTCAGGAAACAGCGAGGATATCAACGATTATCTCAGCGTTGAGGTTTTAGATACAGAGCTTTGCCCTAGATATACAGCTAGGATGGTCAAAAACATCAAGATTGCTCCATCACCAAAGTGGATGCAGATCCGTCTTGCTAGTGCCGGTATCCGTCCAATCAACAATATCGTAGACATCACAAACTACGTTATGCTTGAGTATGGTCAGCCTATGCACAGCTATGATTATGATACTATCAGAGGTCACAAGATCATAGTAAAGAGAGCTCAGGATGGAGACGTATTTGAGACTCTTGATCAGCAGGAGAGAAAGCTCGATCATACAGTACTTACTATCTGTGATGCAGAGGGTGCTATCGGTATCGCTGGTATCATGGGCGGTCAGAACTCCAAGATCACAGATGATGTCAAGACTATGGTATTTGAGGCAGCAACATTTGATGGAACAAACATCCGTCTCAGCGCACGTAAGGTAGGCGATAGAACAGATGCATCTGCTTACTTTGAAAAGGGACTTGATCCAAATCTTGCAGAGTCTGCTATCAATCGTGCCTGTGCACTCATCGAGGAGCTTGAGGCTGGTGAGGTTGTCGGCGGTATGATCGATGTTTACCCTGTAAAGCGTGAGCCATCTGTAGTAGTATGCAAGGCATCAGAGATCAACAACCTTATCGGATTTGATCTTACAGCACAGGAGATGCAGGCTTACCTTGAGCGTATCGAGTTAAAGACTGAGATTGGAGCAGATGGAGATACACTTACTGTTACAGCACCTACATTCCGTCAGGATATCCACCGTATGTGTGATGTGGCTGAGGAGATCACAAGATTTTATGGATATGCCAATGTTCCTACAACACTCCCAGGTGGCTCTGATGTAGCCGGTCGCCTGGCTCCGGATCTTGCAGTAAATGAGAGAGTCAGACATTATGCTCAGGCTCTCGGATACTCACAGGCATTTATGTACAGCTTTGAGTCTCCAAAGGTTTATGACAAGCTCCTCATATCTGATGATGCGATGGAAAAGCAGCAGATCAAGATCTCAAACCCACTTGGTGAGGATTTCTCAGTCATGAGGACATCAAGCTTAAATGGTATGCTTACATCACTGTCAACAAACTTTAATAGACGTAACAAGGTTGCCAAGCTTTATGAGATGGCCAATGTTTATATACCAAAGTCATTACCACTTACAGAGCTTCCTGATGAGCGTATGACTCTTACACTCGGATTTATAGGAGATGGTGATTTCTTTACCTTAAAGGGTGATGTAGAGGATATCTTAAATCAGCTTGGTATCAACGGTAGATTCCATTATGATGCTGAGGGCTGCATAAAGTCATTCCTGCATCCGGGACGTCGTGCAAACATCGTTTATGGTGGCAAGGTTATAGGATTTATGGGTGAGATACATCCTACAGTACTTGAGAACTACTCAATCGGCGAAAAGGCATATGTCGCTGTACTTGATATGCCTGAGGTATATCCACTTGTAAATGATGATACAAAGTTTGTACCACTTGCTAAGTTCCCATCAGTAAGCCGTGATTTCTCAATGCTCGTACCTCTTGATGTAACAGCTGGACAGATTGAGGATGTACTTGTACAGAGAGCCGGAAAGCTTTGTGAGTCAGTAGAGCTCTTTGATATCTATATCGGTGCTCAGGTACTTGCAGGTTTTAAGTCAATGGCCTATAAGGTAACATTACGTGCACAGGATCACACTCTTACAGATGAGGAGATCAATGGAGTTGTTAAAAAAATCCTCAATGGTCTTGAGCGGCTTGGTATATCTCTCAGAAGTTGATAACTAATTTTTAGTTACCACATTAATTTTAAAAAGTATTTTGAGTAAATAATGCAAATTAAAAAGCTCGGTATGAGCGTCAAGGCCTGCCTGATAGCATAGAGCCTGCGCTCCTCCGAGCTTTTTACTTCTCAAAGTTTTTTGGATGTATAAATTATTTTAATATCCAACTTTTTTGTTAAATACAAAATTTATACTTTATCTAAAAATTTTTGCCTTATCTCAAAGTTTTTAGATCATATAGAATTTATTTTATCAATTAAATCTGAACATTTTTATTATCTTTAAAGAATTTGTTAACCGTCTCAGCGATCTTCATGAGGGTAGTTGACTTAAGGATGTACCCGGCAGGTTTTAGTTTCAAAACCTCCATGACACTCTCAGAGTCATTGGCACCAGTAAGAAAGATAACCGGAATATCCTTTAATTCCTGAGATTTATGCATTTCCTCAAATACTTCCCGACCTGATTTATTTGGCATTATATAATCCAGCAAAACAAGATCAGGTTTATTATTACTCAGGTAGGAGAGGGCCTGATCTCCATTTTTGGCAAGAGCTATACGATATTGCTGCATCATAGCTCCATGGAGCATTTTAAGATACATAATGTCATCATCAACTAATAAAATTAATTTTTTATCGTCTTTATTCATACTGTCCCTTTATCCTATTTATAATTAAAAATTTGATAATAAACTTTCTACCTTATCCCAATCGATATCCTCAATGGCAAGTTTAATTTCCTGAAGAGTCGACTTCATATGAGGTGTCATAGATTGTGCCGTGAGTAGATCAACTATTTTCTCACAGGTATCAAAATCATACTCTTGAGCCTTTTTCTTTAAAGTGTTAATTACTAATGACATTTCATTAGGATTGAGTTTTCGTATCTCACCTAGCTTTTTCATCGGGTCATCAGACTCATTTTTAGTATCTTTAGGCTTTCCCTCAGCATGGTTTTTACTTGTATTCTTTTGATCAGGTGAGCCCTTCTTTGGCACCAATGCTGGATTTGCTTTTTCAGCAGCCATTTTATTGTAAGAGTCAATTACGGGCTTTAACCTTTCATAAATTGCATTCATATTGGCGGCAAAAATTGGAGCATTTTCTATGATCACATCAAAATTCTGAGTCTTTCCAGCTTTTTCAAGCATCTCAGCAATGCGACTCAACTGATTGGCACCGATAGCACGAGCTGTACTCTTGACAGAGTGTGCCACAATGATAAATCCCTCTATATTCTTTGCGTCATTATATGATTTTAATTTATTAAGATTATTAGGTATGCCCTCAATAAAACTAACTAAAGCATTTTGGTACGTGATAAAATCACCACAATAATTTAATCCCGAAATAATATCTATCTCAGGTATAGGAGAGAAGATACCACCTGCACTAAGCATGTTTTCTGCGTTACTATTATGCTGGATCGTATTATATAAACCAGGTTTAGTGATTTCCTCCTTGCCTACAACATTCACCTTTTCTTTGGGCAGATATTGCATGAGTTTTGTCTCAAGCTGCATTGGTGAAACTGGTTTTGTAAGGTAGTCAATAAATCCTTCCTGTATATAAATGTCTCTTGCACCGGCTATAGCATTGGCAGTAAGAGCAATCACAGGAACAGTTTTGCATGCTTCATCATCCAGCTCTCTTATAGCATGGAATGCCTTGATTCCATCAATATCAGGCATAAGATGATCCATAAATATGAGATCATAATGATTACTCTTGCATAGCTCAATTGCCTCCTGACCTCCAGAAGCCTCAGTTATATTGACCTCAGTTTTTTTGAGTAGAGATGTAAATACAAATCTGTTGACATCAACATCATCAACTACCAGAACATGTGCATCCGGGGCGCGGAATAACTCGTGGTAACGTTTATTGCCGGAAACATTGTTATCAAAGGCATTTTTATGAGACTTTATATTATTCCAATAAAGTACTCTGACTCTGATCTTGAAATAAAAATCGGAACCTACACCATACTCTGATTTATATTCCAGACTGCTGTCTGCCATATTGAGTAATCTCTGTACAATTGATAACCCGAGTCCACTACCCTGAGTAGTACGATGGTTCTTTTCATCAAAACGCTCAAATACAGTAAATAATCTCTTTTGGTCCTCAGGCTTGACACCAACACCAGTATCCTTGACATGAACTGTAAGATACTCATGTTTATCATCGATCTTTTCGTAATCAAAAGACAACGTAACAGATCCTTTGTCAGTATACTTTGCTGCATTGGACAGCATATTGGCTATGATCTGCTTTAATCTGATCTCGTCAAAATGAATCATATACGGCATTTCTTCATTCATTTCGAGTTCAAAATCAAGCTGCTTTTTCTCACAGTATTGATTGGCCAACTGGACCAGATCATTTATCATTTTTAAAAGGTCAAAATCTACAGGAATGAGCTTGAGTTTTCCTGCCTCGATTTTTGAAAAATCCAAAATGTCATTGACAATACTTAAGAGCAGATCACTGGAATTAGATATACCATCTGCATACTCAAGTAATTGACTATCAGTGGCCTCCCTTAGTATCATCTCATTCATACCAAGGATAGCGTTGATAGGGGTACGTATCTCATGAGACATCCTGGACAGAAACTCACTTTTGGCTTTATTGGCCTGTTCTGCCTTGAGAGCCATTTCATTTAGATCATAAGAGGTCTTTTCAAGATAGGATACGAGTCTGTCTGATAGTGGCACAGTACCCGTAGGATGTACCTCCTTACCTAATTCAAAGTAGGTCTTATGCATGAGCTCTGTAATAGGGCCCTCTCGCATTACGACGGAGACGATAGAGCCTGAGAGCAGACCGCCAAAACCGTTATATTTATAGATCTCCCCTGCACCATAAGCATTAGTGATATCAGGTAATAATCTATTAAAATAATCTAATTCTATCTGAGCCTTTTCTTTGATCAGCATAAATCTGCTGACACAAATGAAATTAATCATGGCTTCAGGAACAAACTCCTGCATACGGAGACTGAGCTTCTCTGACTCTCTCAGTAACTCTCTATAATTACCATAGCCTATCTGTACCTGTTCACCTTCCTTGATATCACCATAATAATAGAGCTCACCAGCATCACCCTTAAAAATAGGTATACGAACCATAGGGATGCCATTTCTCTCAAGGAGTATAGGAAACTCATTAATATTAGTCATATTAACACCGCTGATATCCGCATCCAGATAATACTTATAGACCTCACTTGCCATATCATAGTCCAGTCTCTCCAGACAAGTGTCTCCGACTGGTAATTGTATATTTTCATTGATATGGGCAACAAAAGAGCGTCCCAGTGGTTTCCATCCGAGACATGCATCGATTCTTATATCAAGATCAGTACCATAAAAAGCCACTACAGCCATACCATACTTTACAACATCATCTGTGAATGCATATGCCAGGATACTGTTGTAATAATCATCTATGTGAGAACTTGCAATTGCACCAAAAAAAGGAACCTCCTCAAGGCCTGCACTAACATCATCAATGATTTTTGATACACCTATAGAGGAGCCGGTAGGGAAAAGAGCAACCGCTTTTAAATTGCCACGGGTCTTGAGTCTAATATTTAATTCTTGTGAGCCCGTTTCCTCATCAATATCTGTATAGTCATAGAGAAATGTCTCCACATAAGCATTATCAAAAAACAGGAAACTAAGAAAAGCAGAATACTCATTATTAAGTTCACTTGTACCAAAAAGAGACATACCTGCAGTCTGTATCCCTGGAAACGCAGTCTTGACTATTTTTAGCATTTCCTTTACATCATCATCGCTGACTTTGGCTGTACAGATCTGCACATACGCACCACTAGTGTTATTGAAGTGAGAAACAAGTTCCTGATCAATAACAATAGTCCTTAATTGTTCAATACTTCTGGCAATAAAAGTTCTCTGATACATAATACTCCATCAATCTTTAAAAAAGTCCAATAAGACATATCTCAAAATAATATCGACATCATTTATATATCAGATAATAAAAATACCTATATGTTTTACATTGTAAGTCTTAAAAAATACTGAAGACTTAAAATATAAACATATAGGTATAAAAATATTTTTAAATCAGACTCTCAGGTTGGCACCCTTGAAATCTCTCTCAAGCTCACGTTTTTGCTGCTTTTTAGCAAGATCCGCACGCTTATCGTATAACTTTTTACCACGGCACAGACCAATCTCGACTTTGACGAGAGACTTTCTAAAGTATACACGTAGAGGTACGAGAGCGTAGCCCTGCTCCTTGAGCTTACCCACCAGCTTGTTTATCTCTGATTTATGCATCAGGAGCTTACGGTCACGGAGAGCATCCTTGTTAAAGATATTACCCTTTTCATAAGGATTGATATGCATACCCTGTATAAAAACCTCGCCGCCTCTTATACTGCAGTAGGACTCCTTTATGGAGCACTGGCCCAGTCTCAGTGACTTGACCTCAGTACCTGCGAGCTCAATACCGCACTCAAAAGTCTCGTCTACAAAATAATCATGATATGCCTTTTTGTTGTTGGCAATCAACTTTGTGCCATCTTCCTTGCCATAATTAGCCATCGTTCTCCTCCTCAAAAGACTTAACGATCTGGAAATCTATAGTTCTAGTCAATTTATCAGCTCTGATTGCTCGTACGTGTATCCTGTCACCAAGCCTGTATACCTTGCCTGTACGCTCACCTACAAGCTCATATTTATCCTCATGGAATACAAAATAATCATAATCCATAAGTCTCAGTGCCACCATACCCTCAACGGTATTAGGCAGCTGCACATAAATACCATAATTTGTGATACCTGATACAACACCATCAAACTCCTCATCGATATGATGCTGCATCCACTCACATTGCTTTAACTTATCTGTCTCCCTCTCAGCCTCATCAGCACGTCTCTCAAGAGTAGAGGAGCGGTCAGCAACTGCAGGAAGCAGCTTGCGATAATGCTCCAGACGTCTGGACTTGAGCTCACCCCTCAGATCCTCCTTGATTATACGATGAATCTGGAGATCAGGGTATCTACGGATAGGAGATGTAAAGTGGCAGTAATACTTGGCCGCAAGACCAAAGTGACCGCTGCACTCAGTAGAGTACCTGGCCTGCTTCATGGATCTAAGTGTCATAGTCTTGATGATAGGCTCCTCTGGAGAACCAGCAATTGACTCAAGTAGCTTTTGTATCTCCTTAGGGCGAATGCTATCCTCGTCACGCATCCTTATAAAATGTCCGAAATTCTCAACCGCAACACCGAGAGCCGCAAACTTCTCAGGATCAGGTCTCTCATGTACACGATATACAAAAGGTACCTGCTGCCAGAAAAAGTCCTCCGCTACAGTCTCATTGGCTGCCAGCATAAAGTCCTCAATGAGCATGTGAGCCTCATTACGGATGTAAGGGAGGATCTCAGTTACCTTGCCCTTTTCGTCAAGTAAAATCTTGGTCTCAGGGAAATCAAAGTCGATACCTCCACGGTCATATCTACGACTGCGCAGCTTTTTGGAAAGCTCATACATACGGAATATCATATCCTTAAATGGGAGATAAGAGTTGATATCCTCACCATTAGTAAGCTCCTCACCTGTAATAACGGAGTGGACACCGTTGTAAGTCATCCTTTTATTGCTGTGTATCACAGACTCACAGATCTCATGATCTATGATCCTGCCGCTGTCGTCTATATCCATAACACATGTAAGTGTGAGACGATCCTCCCCCTCGTTGAGAGAGCAGATACCGTTACACAAAACTCTAGGAAGCATAGGTATTACACGGTCTGTAAGATAAACAGAAGTACCTCTGTTGAGAGCCTCCTGATCGATCAAAGAGTGCTCTGTCACATATTGTGTAACATCAGCGATATGAACATAAAGTCTGTACTGCTTTTTAGCCTCATCATACTCAAGGGAAATGGCATCATCCAGATCCTTGGCATCCTCACCATCAATGGTAACAGTGGTGAGATTACGGAAATCATGGGCACTACGCTGTGCAATGATCTCCTCTGGAACACTATCCGGTACAGACTCTGCAGCCCTCATGATATCCTGTGGGAATGTCTCTGGCAGACCATAAGCTCTAACGATAGAGAGTATGTCTACACCAGGATCATTGACATGACCCAGAATCTCTGTGATAACACCTTCTGGTTTATGCTTGGCATCTCCATAATTAAGTATCTTAACAACAACCTTATGACCATTGACCGCACGCATATCACGGCCCTGTGGGATGAAAATATCTTTAAGTATCCTCTGATTGTCTGGCTCAACAAAGCCTATAGACTTGTTTTTACGATAGATACCAACGATCTCCTTGTTGGCATGCTCCAGGATCTGAGTAACATGACCCTCAGAGCGATGACCCTCACCGGCATTTCTGGTGATAATGATACGGACCTTGTCACCATCCAGTGCCTCACCTGTATAATCAGCAGGAATAAATATGTCATCCTCATCCTCATGACCCTCGAGGCTAACAAATCCAAAACCTCTCTGGTTGGCGGTAAATATACCCACATGTGTGAAATTCTCACTGCGGCCATACTTACCCTTTTGTGAGATGCCGATCTTGCCCTGGGAAACCAGCTTGTCCAGTACCTCCTGGAGGGCAGCACGCTCAGCCTTGGGTATACCGATGAGACTGGCCATCTCTTTAGCTTTCATAGGCTGATAGATCTTGTCTTTGACTAAATCGACTATCAGCTTGGCAAGCTTTTCTTTTTGATAATCTTGCATATAATAAAACTCCTTGTCCGGACTCATAGGTCCGTCGAAAATAGGGCAGTGTGATTAGTAAAAAACACCTGCATACATATTGTATGCAGGTGTTTACAAACTGTCATTAAATTAGTGGTTCAATCATCTAATGGTAATTACCAGATGATATCAAGTACGAGAGCTAATACAAAAAATAAAGCTGCCGCAATCTTTGTGAACTTTTCAAGTCCACCCTCGATAGAACGTCCCTTGTTCTTGGACCAGTATGACTCAGCCATACCAGAGATAGCTCCAAGACCTGCGCTCTTACCCTCCTGCATAAGAATAATTGCAGAAAGAGCGATACCAATAATACAGAATATAATAACAAGTGCGATTTTCATAAATCCTCACCACCTTATACATAATAATTTCAAAATACCGTAGTACTATACCACGTAAATTTACTTATTGCAAGTAAAAAATCCATCAATAAATAAGTGCATAAATGAATTCATAAAAAACGATGCAAAAGGATATAACATATGAAAAAATCTCATAGGTCATGGTATAAACTTATGACTATCTCTCAGGAGCATAGTCAAAGGGCAGCTCCAAAAGCCTCCAGGCAAGTGCAGTAGGATCCTCACCTAAAGCAGTAGAGTATATGTCCACCTTTCCAGGCTCTGTACTATCACTCAGTAGTCCGGCTACCTTTAAACGACGTCTGGTCTCCCTGGATGTACCATAGGCACCATCATAAAATGTAACATCATATCCAAGAGCCTCACGTATCTTATCCATAACAAAAGGAAAGTGAGTGCATCCCAGTACAACACTGTCCACAATCTGACCATCTCCACCATCTGACACCTTGCGGTAAGGTTTTAACAACTCCTTTAGATAGGAAAGAATCTCCGGTGAGTCCTCCTTACCAGCCTCCACCAGCGGTACAATACCTGGTGCTGCTATGGGATAAATGTCAGCATTCTCAGAGAAACGACCTATAAGATGATGTAGACGCTCTCCATGGATAGTGGACTTGGTAGCAAGTACCAGCACATGAGGATAGTCCGACTCGGCAAAACTCACTGCAGGCTTAACAGCAGGCTCCATGGCAACTATTATAGCCTCAGGGTATTTCTCCCTGAGATAAGTAGCTGCCGCTGATGTAGCGGTATTACAGGCAATAACTATCGCCTTGGCCCCATGATCAAACAGAAAACGAATGCTGTCATCAGACATCTCCTTGATACGATCCTCGGATTTGTCACCGTAAGGAGCGTTAATACTGTCTCCATAAAATATGTAATTTTCGTTTGGCATATCATGTTTTAAAACACGAAGTACCGAAATCCCACCGACTCCTGAATCAAAAATGCCGATAGGTGATGATTTTGATATCATTTGAAACTCCAAAAAATAAATAATTTCATTTAATATAGAACCTTTTTTCCGGTAAATCAACATATTGATACCTGTATGGTTTAATTAACATTTGGCCTGTGACAAATCTATATATTTACAAATGGATTTAGCACTTTCTTAAACCAGACTATACACTTGGTTTTTCCAGGAAATGCGTACCTTACTAATAAAAGAAAGTACACAATTTTTAAATATAATGAATGGCAGGTTTTATGGGCAGCCCATTGTTGATTTTTTGCCACTCGCAAAATATACTATTTATAATTATGTTCGAAAAGGATGGAGGCCTATTATGACAAACGTAGACAAGGTCAGCGTAAGTGAGCTTATTAAAAAAGAAAAACTCGTTAATCTTACACCAGATGTATCAACAGATGATAAATTCATAAATATTCCAGATGTAAACCGTCCGGCGCTGCAGCTTGCCGGATTTTTTGATCAGTTTGATCATGAGAGAGTACAGCTCATAGGTAACGTTGAGAATGCTTATCTCATGACTTTTGAGGCTCCACAGAGACGTGCCAAATACGCAGCTATAACCAGGTATCCTATACCTTGCATTATTTATGCACGAGGCATAGAGCCTGATAGCTGTATGATAGATGCCTGCAGAGCTGCGCAGATACCACTTCTTCAGTCATCTATCCCTACGACAGAGCTGGAGGCAGAGATCATCGGATGGCTCAAGGTAAAGATGGCCCCTATGATTTCAGTACATGGAGTACTGGTAGACGTTTATGGTGAGGGTGTACTCATCATGGGAGATTCTGGTATCGGTAAATCCGAGGCAGCTCTCGAGCTCATTAAGAGAGGACACAGACTGGTATCCGATGACGTAGTTGAGATACATAAAGTAAGCGATGAGACCCTGGTTGGTTCAGCTCCTGATATCACAAAACATTTTATAGAGCTCCGTGGTATAGGTATCATTGATGTTATGCAGATGTTCGGTGTAGAGTGCGTAATGGATACACAGAATATCAACATGGTCATCAAGCTGGCTGAGTGGTCCAAGGACAAGGACTATGACAGACTGGGACTCAAGGACAATTACACAGAGTTCCTGGGCAACAAGGTTATCTGTTACGATATCCCTGTAAGACCAGGTCGTAATATCGCTGTCATAGTAGAGTGTGCAGCTGTCAATAATCGTGCTAAAAAGATGGGATATAATGCGGCACAGGTGCTCTATGATCGTGTAACAGCCAATATGCAGGCTGAGGATTAATTTAACTGGAAGGATATACTATACAATGTATTGGATCTTTTGATGAATCGTATTTCAGGTCTGTTTTTATATCAAAAGATTATAGTAAATTTATATACATTAATAGTGACAAGGATTATATATGAAAGTATTAAAAGATGAACTCCTCAAAAAACATACCAGTTTCCGAGTAGGTGGACCTGCCAGGGTCTACGTGGTCCCGGAGGATGAGTATGAGCTTGAGAGGCTCATTGAGTATCTCCACAATGAAAAGCTGGAGTACAGGATCATAGGTAATGGCACCAATCTTTTAGTCAGTGATGAGGGTGTGGACTATATCGTTGTAGAGATAGGAAAGGCCCTTGATAAAGTGGAGATACTAAAGGACTCACCTGATGGGGTTTATTATGTGAGAGCTCTTGCTGGCACTTTGCTTGGCAAGACAGCACAGTTTGCAGCCAGTCATTCACTTGCAGGCATGGAGGCCCTGAGAGGTATACCGGGCACTGTAGGTGGTGCTGTGACTATGAATGCTGGCGCTTATGGCACAGAGATAAAGGATGTTCTTTTATCCGCCGAGGTACTAACAAAGGATGGCAAGCTCCTGACGCTTACTAAAGAGGAGTTAAAGCTGGGTTACCGTTACAGCATCGTTCCGGAAAAGGAGTATGTGGTAGTGGCGGCAACATTCGCCCTTAAAAAGGGAGATAAAAAGGCAATTGAGGAGCAGATGGCAGATTACCAGCAGAGGCGCAAGGATAAACAGCCTATTGAAAAGGCATCTGCAGGCTCTACCTTTAAGAGACCCGAGGGACATTTTGCAGGAAAGCTCATCGAGGATTGTGGACTCAGAGGTTATAAGCACGGCGGAGCACAGGTGAGTGACAAGCACTGCGGTTTTGTGATAAACGATGGTACAGCCAGAGCTCAGGATATTTACTGGCTTATCGGTGAGATACGTAAGAGAGTACTTTTGGAACAGGGTATAGAGCTCACTCCGGAGGTAAAGATATGGGGAAACTTCTGATCGTAACAGGCATGAGCGGCGCTGGTAAGACCATCGCCCTTAAATCTCTCGAGGACATGGGATATTATTGCGTAGATAATCTGCCTATCCCTCTCGTAGAGAAATTTGCAGAGCTTATTACAGATGGTAATGAGCAGATCACCAAGGCTGCCCTGGGAGTTGATGTACGGTCTGGCAAAGATCTGCCTATGTTAAAGGAGATTTTTCACGACTGGGATATCAAGGACAATGTAGATTATGATGTTGTATTCCTTGATGCTCAGGACGAGGCCCTCATCAAGAGATTTAAGGAGACAAGACGCGCACATCCTCTCAGTAAGGACGGCAGAGTTGAGACGGGTATAGATGCCGAGAGGCAGGAGATGAGCTGGCTCAAGGATCGCGCAGATTGCATTATAGATACCAGTCATTTGCTCACCAAGGAGTTACGTAAGCAGCTCTCTGACATATTTGAGAGTAACAGAGCCTATGAAAATCTCCAGGTAACTATCCTTAGTTTCGGCTTTAAGTACGGCATACCTGACGATGCAGACCTACTTTTTGATGTCAGGTTCCTGCCTAATCCATATTATGTACCGGAGCTCAAGACCCATACAGGGCTTGAACAGTGCATACGTGACTATGTACAAAAGGACGGCGTCGCACAACAGTTCCTGGATAAATTACTTGATATGGTCAATTTCCTCATTCCTCATTATATAGAGGAGGGCAAGAATCAGCTTGTTATCGGCATAGGGTGTACAGGCGGCAAACACAGATCTGTAACCATAGCCTGTCTTTTGTACGAGATGCTTAAAAAGTCTGCCGACTATGGGCTGCGTATTGATCATAGAGATATTTCAATATAGAATTTTGGACGGTTTTTTGTGTAAATTTTAGTAAGATTATCCCATTAAAATTAATAAGTGGATTATTTTGCTGTTTATGTTTATAATAATTTATACTTTTCATAAAACCTGGGAGACTTTTTATGGCACAGGATTCTAAAACTAAAATTTCTTTTTCCGGAAGAGTAAAAGAGGAGTTGCGGAAAAAAGACTTTACAGCTTATGAAAAAGTCATTAATATTGGAGACGTTGATTCTAGAGATTTAGATATGCGCTCATTTATCAGAGAGCGATTTTTAAATGCCGGATCAATCACCGATCCTAAAAAGGACTATCATCTGGAGTTTGTGTGTGATGATGCAGATGATGCCGACAGGATCTCAGATGGACTTTATACGTATTCTCTGGAGCCCAGGATCATGGAGCGCAACAATCATCTTGTGGTATATCTCAAGGATGCAGCTCAGATATCTGATGTGCTTAACCTCATGGGAGCAGTTGATGGTCTCATGGAGTTTGAGAATGTACGTATACTAAAAGAGGTCAGTGAAAAGGTCAATCGCCGCGTTAACTGTGAGACTGCTAACCTGCAGAGGACAGTATCTGCTGGTATCAGACAGGTGGCCGACATTGAGCTGATTGATAGAGAGCTGGGACTTAACAAGATAGACCCGGGTCTCAGGGAGATAGCATTAAAGAGACTAGAGGATCCCAATGCTTCTCTAAGTGAGCTTGCTGAGAGTCTTAGCGAGCCCATTGGAAAGAGCGGTGCCAATCATCGTATGAGGAAGCTAGCCAAAATAGCTGATGATATACGTAAAAAGACCGCAGACGGAGTATAAAAAGAAGTTAAGTTTTTTGTTAGCATGCAATGTGATATAGTGTTTGACAGGGAGTGGACACGAGTCACATGGCAAAACATCTAGCTGATCTTCATGGAGGACAATGATGAAGGACACAAATGTGGTAGTTAATTTACCTAAAAAGACAGATGATCATCCAGTAGCGATGCTCGTTCAGATTGCCAGCAGATATGAGTCACGTATATACATGGCTGACGGTCCAAGAAAGGTCAATGCAAAATCAATCATGGGTATGATGGCACTTGGCATCAACAATGGTCAGGAGCTCAATGTTTCAGCAGAGGGCACTGATGAGGATGATGCAGTAAATGCTATCACTCTGTATCTTCAGGGTGAGGCAGTTTAATACCTTATAGTATAAAGTCAGACAGTCGCATAGCGGCTGTCTTTTTTTGTACTTTGTATTTTGTATATAAAATTAGGAAATATTAGTATTGTTAACTGATTATTTGACACATCAGCAATTTTTTAGCATTATCAATTATAATATTTTTTCAAGAACACATATTCTAAAATTTCGCTTGATATGCTATGATTATAAACAGCGTTTTAGTGGATGTTCAGACATTGTCATGTATACATCAGTGACATTGTTCAGACAGAGACATTCGCATTTTTATCAGTTAGGAGATCAGTAACCTATGGCTTTTACACATTTGCATGTACATACATCCTATAGTTTGTTAGATGGTGCCGGCAGGATCCCGGAGATGATCGCTCGATGCAAGGAGCTGGGCATGGATTCCATGGCCATAACAGATCATGGTGTCATGTATGGTGTCATTGATTTTTATAAAGAGGCCAAAAAGCAGGGAATAAAGCCAATATTAGGTTGTGAGATTTATCTCACTCCCGGTTCCAGATTTGATCGCGAGATAGTCAAGGGAGATGACAGATACTATCATCTTGTACTGCTTGCTGAGACCAACCAGGGATACTCCAATCTTATGAAGATCGTATCTGCAGGTTTTACAGATGGTTATTACTATAAGCCACGAGTAGACTATGACATCCTTGAGAGGTATCACGAGGGTATCATAGCTTTGTCAGCATGTCTTGCCGGTGAGGTATCCAAAAATCTCAACAGAAATATGTATAATGAGGCCAAGGCTGCAGCACTTCACTACCTTCAGATTTTTGGTGAGGGCAACTTTTTCCTGGAGCTACAGGATCATGGATATCCTGAGCAAAAGCGTGTCAATGCCGGCATGCTGCAGCTCCATGAGGAGACAGGTATACCTCTTGTAGCCACCAATGATATCCATTATACATTCAAGTCCGATGCAGAGGCTCATGATATACTCCTGTGTCTGCAGACAGGTAAAAAGGTGGCCGATGAGGATCGTATGCGCTATCCAGGCGGACAGTTCTATATCAAGTCTGAGGAGGAGATGCAGGCTCTTTTTCCATATGCCAGAGAGGCGCTGGAAAACACTCATAGGATCGCAGAGAGATGTAATGTGGAGATAGAGTTTGGACACTATCATCTCCCTAAGTATCAGGTTCCTGAGGGCTATACCTCTCTCAGCTATCTTACAGAGTTATGTGAGACAGGCCTCAGGGAGCGATATGGTGATGAGGGTGAGCAGTACAGATACAGACTAAAGTACGAGCTTGATACCATCACTTCTATGGGATTTGTGGACTATTTCCTTATAGTTTGGGATTATATACATTTTGCCAAAACCCATGATATATCAGTTGGTCCGGGCAGAGGCTCTGCGGCAGGTTCCATCGTATCTTACTGTATAGGTATCACAGATATCGATCCTATGAGATACAGTCTTATCTTTGAGCGTTTCTTAAATCCTGAGCGTGTTACCATGCCCGATGTGGACGTGGATTTTGAGTATGAGAGACGTCAGGAGGTCATAGACTATGTTACAGAAAAGTACGGAAAGGACAGTGTTACTCAGATCGTAACCTTTGGTACACTGGCTGCTCGAGGAGTAATTAGGGATGTAGGCCGTGTGCTTGATGTCCCTTATGCCAAGTGTGACCTCATTGCCAAGCTGGTACCAAATGAGCTTAACATCACTTTGGACAAGGCTCTGGAGTCCAATCCTGAGCTCCGTAAGATGTATGAGACAGATGATGAGACGCATCGTATTATCTCCATGAGTAAGAGACTGGAGGGGCTCCCTAGACACAGCTCCATGCACGCAGCAGGAGTAGTTATATCTAGTCAGCCTGTAGTTAATTATGTACCACTGTCCAAGGGCTCAGATGGTTCTATAACAACACAGTTCACCATGACTACTATTGAGGAGCTGGGTCTCCTCAAGATGGACTTTTTGGGACTCCGCACACTTACAGTCATCAAGGACGCCATCCGTTTCGTTAATGACTCCTATGGAGTAGGCCTCACTGTAGACAATATGGATTATAACGATCCAAAGGTTTACCAGATGATCTCAGCCGGTAAATGTGAGGGAGTATTCCAGCTCGAGTCTGCAGGTATGAAAAACTTCATGAAGGAGCTTAAACCTGAGAGCATTGAGGACATTATCGCTGGTGTTTCCTTGTACAGACCAGGTCCTATGGATTTCATCCCTAAGTACATAAAGGGCAAGCGTAATCCATCCCAGATCACCTATGACTGCCCTGAGATCAAGCCTATCCTGGAAAACACCTATGGATGTATCGTATATCAGGAGCAGGTTATGCAGATAGTACGTGACCTTGCAGGCTACTCTATGGGACGTTCAGATCTGGTACGTCGTGCCATGAGTAAAAAGAAAACTGCGGTCATGGAAAAGGAGCGCAAAAACTTTGTATACGGCAATGAGGAGGAGCATATACCTGGATGTATAGCCAGGGGTATAGATGAGTCCGTGGCCAATCACATCTATGATGAGATGATAGATTTTGCCAAGTATGCATTCAACAAGAGTCATGCAGCCTGCTATGCAGTAGTTGCCTATCAGACTGCTTACCTACGCTGTTATTACCCTGCAGAGTTTTTTGCTGCACTTATGACCTCCTTTATGGATAACATGTCAAAAACTGCCGAGTATATAGATGTAGTAAAGTCATTTGGTATCAAGATACTGCCCCCAAATGTCAACAATGCTGCAGTTGGATTTTCTGTTGATAATGGCGCCATCAGATACGGACTCAGTGCTGTCAAGGGTGTAGGGCGTACTGCAGCCATGCAGATCATCAAGGAGCGTCACCTCCATGGTCCATTTAAGGATTTTGAGGATTTTGTCATGAGAGTATCAGAAAAGGGCATCAATAAGCGTGCCATCGAGTATTTTGTCATGGCCGGAGGCACTGATGATTTCCCAGGCAACAGACGTGACAAGATTGCCATACTTCCATCAATAATAGACAGTAAGATCAAGGAAAAAGCCAACTCTATGGCGGGACAGATGACTCTGGCTGACCTCTTGGGTTCAGATAGTAAAGAGGCAGGAGAGTTCCGTATACGTATGCCACAGCTCACAGAGTACCCACAGGGAGAGTTACTGCAGTATGAAAAAGAGGCTCTGGGATTTTACTTAAGCGGACATCCTCTTGATGAGTACAGAGATGCTATCAGGGCCAATGTCTCTGCAACAAGTCTCGACTTTCATCTGGATGATGAGACAGGCAGATCTACACTCAGAGATCAACAGCATGTAACCATCGGAGGCATCATCACTGAGGTCAAGGCCAAGACTACAAAGACACAAAAACAAATGGCCTTTATCCAGCTTGAGGATATGGTAGGCACAGTGGAGGTCATAGTGTTTCCAAATACCTATCAGACCAAACGTCCGCTGCTTGTAGAGGATAATAAGGTATTTATCTATGGACATGTTAGTGTTTCAGATGATGAGGACAGTAAGCTTATAGCGGATAATATATATACCTTTGAGGAGGCACCTAGAGAGTTATGGCTGCAGTTTGACTCAAAGGACAGTTATTTTGGATTAAAAAACAAGGTAGATGAGATACTTAATGCCCATTTAGGAGCATCGTCAGTTTCCATTTATCTGAGACAGGAAAAGGCTGTTAAAAATTTAGGTAATAGTCAGGCTGTCAATATAAATAGTGCACTAATAGACAAACTTATAGGGACACTTGGTGAAAAAAATGTCAAAGTTACATATAAAGTATTGAAAAAAGTACAAAATTAAACTATTATATAGACTCAGTTTGAATATTATAATTCGCTGTCTATATAGGGAGAATTTTGACAATAAGTGGAGGAACTACTATGGCTGCAAAAGCTGTGAAAACTATCGGCGTTTTAACTTCTGGCGGTGATGCACCGGGCATGAATGCCTGTGTTCGTTCTGTTGTAAGAACCGCAATTCATGAGGGACTCAAGGTTAAGGGTATCATGAGAGGATATGCGGGTCTCCTTCAGGAGGAGATTGTAGATATGGATACAACATCTGTATCTGATACAATCAGCCGTGGTGGTACTATTTTATATACAGCAAGATGTCAGGAGTTCACTACACCAGAGGGTCAGCAGCGTGGTGCAGATATATGTAAAAAGCATGGCATCGACGGTATAGTTATCGTTGGTGGTGACGGCTCATTCCGTGGTGCAGGTAAGCTTTCATCTTTAGGTATCAATACTATCGGTGTACCTGGTACTATCGATCTTGATATTGCTTGTACAGATTATACTATCGGATTTGATACAGCTATCAATACCGCTATGGAGGCTATTGATAAACTGAGAGATACATCTACATCCCATGAGCGTTGTTCAATCATCGAGGTTATGGGTAGGAGAGCAGGTTATATCGCACTTTGGTGTGGTGTTGCCAATGGCGCAGAGGAGATCTTACTCCCAGAGCGTTATGACGGTGATGAGCAGGCTATCATCAATCGTATCATTGAGGCTCGTAAGAGAGGCAAAAAGCATTACATCATCATCAATGCTGAGGGTATCGGACACAGCTCATCTATGGCAAAGCGTATAGAGGCTGCAACAGGTATCGAGACCAGAGCAACAATCCTCGGTCATATCCAGCGTGGTGGTTCACCAACCTGTAAGGATCGTTACTACGCATCTATGATGGGCGCCAAGGCTGCAGAGCTTTTGAGAGATGGCAAGTCCAACAGAGTAGTAGCTTATAGAAACGGTGAGTTTGTTGACATCGACATCCAGGAGGCTCTCCAGATGAAAAAGGATATCAGTGAGGAGCAGTTCCGTATCGCAAGTCTCCTTGTCAGATAATATTTAGATAATATAGATAAATATACTGGTAATATATACAGGTAACATATAAATGTTATGTGGATAACAGGCACTAGATATATTGAAATAATGTGCTGGAGATATGCAATCAATATTTACTGTGTGTATTTTAATTCATTAGAAAAATAATATATAAGTACTGCTTAATGATTTTCAGCTCCGGTATTTTCCGGGGCTGATTTTTATAATGCGCAAAAAATAAATACATACAATAAATATAACTTCCAAATATCACCGATAAATGTAACTATCAAAAACAAAGACAACAATCAAGGACAAACAAAGACAACAAACAAATACAATCAAAATAATAATTGCATACAATAGAACCTTGTGTTATCATGCGGCATGAGATTTATTCGTCCATAAAACGTAATATTGGATAATCAAAACAATAATTAATTAATATAAAACTGTAGATATTACATGATTTATATATAAAAAATATACAGGTATCAAAATGAGTAATATAGAAAATAATATAAAAACTAATGCAACTAATAAAAGCGCTACTACACCAGCAGCCTCTTCAGGCACATCAAATGCATCTTCAGGTGCAGGTTCCAATCTTGAGGGCAACAATGTTGTCCTCTGTGCGGCTAATGCTTATAATCAAAAATTCTTTTTAAATCCGGACTATAATAATCTTCCAGATGATGTTAAAAACCAGCTTAAGATCATATCTGTAGAGTATACAGAGGAGATCGGTGGTATCTTCCTTATGGAGTTTAATAGAGAAAACAAGCTTGTGTTAAAGTCCATGCATGAGGATGGCGACGTAATGTTTGACGATGACAACTCACGTAAAAAGATAGATCAGATTGCTGAGAAGTATGAGGCTCTATTCTCAAAACTTGAGACCTATTTCGCTGCAATACAGGCATTACACGGTAATGTGAGACACGGTGAGGAGGATATAGTCATAACAGATGAGGATAGGACTGCCGAGCCTGGAGCAAATAATCCTGATGGTATTGCAGAGGTCCGCAGAGCCACAAGCGAGGAGCTGGAGACATTCGCAGGAGACATGGATAAGACAGTCGTTACTCTGGAGGAGCAGGGCACTATCAAAAAGACAGGCTCATGGGATATGCCGGTACATCCTGATGATCCTGATGCTGAGCAGACAGCCTACCACACACTCTTTGGTGACTGATAATCAGTTGTTTAATACACAAGATACATGAGCTTGATGAGAGAATCTTTGATTTATATATTATGATGTGAGTGTCAAAAGTCAGGCACTTAAGATTATCAGATAATTAATGTCACCAAATAATCAAAATTTAAAAACAGATAATTAGTCAGGAATTTTAGCAATAAATGAAAATAGGAAACATTGATTTAAAGAACAATGTCTACATGGCGCCTATGGCCGGAGTTACAGATCTGCCTTACAGAACCATCCTCCATGAGATGGGCGCAGGGCTTACTGTGACAGAGATGGTCAGCGCCAAGGCAATACTATATAAAAATAAAAACACAGAGGAGCTCATGACCAGAGGCGGCGATGGAGAGCCTGTTGCCGTACAGCTTTTCGGTTCTGATCCTGAGATCATGTCAGACATTGCTCATCAGATTGAGGACAGATTTGAGATCATCGATGTCAATATGGGATGCCCGGTTGGTAAGATTGTAAACAATCATGAGGGCAGTGATCTCATGAATCATCCTGATCTGGCCTATGAGATACTGAGCCGTATGGTGGACAAGTGTCATGTTCCAATCACTGTTAAGTTCCGTAAGGGATTTTCCAAAGAGGATGACACTGCAGTAGAGTTTGCCAGAATGGCCGAAAAAGCTGGTGTATCCGCTGTGACGGTACATGGCAGGACCAGGTCTCAAATGTACGCAGGAAAGGCAGACTGGGACGTTATCAGACGTGTTAAGGAAGCTGTCAGCATACCTGTTTTTGGCAATGGCGATATTTTTGAGCCGGAAGATGCCAAAAGGATGATTGATGAGACTAATTGTGACGGAGTTGCCATTGCAAGAGGAGCTCAGGGTAACCCATGGCTTGTTAAAAGAACCATCCACTATCTGGAGACTGGTGAACTGTTACCAAAGCCTGAAATACCTGAAATTATAGAGATGATACACAAGCATACTGAGTTAATGCGTGATATAAAAGGAGAGTTTACAACTGTACGAGAGATGCGTAAGCACATTTCCTGGTATACAGAGGGATTGCCTAACTCATCCAGATTAAGGGCTAAGGTAAATACTGTGGATAGTATCGAAAAACTATACGAGCTTGTTGACAAACTTCTTATTAATGTATAAAATCAGCATTTGTAAAAATAGCATTCAAAATTGCAATTATTGCGTTTTATTGATATTAGATGATAAATTGAAAGGAGCTATGTAAAACATGGCAGAGGAGCAGACAGCAAAGAAAAACTTACTTACTCGTGCAGGTCTCAAAAAGTATGAGGCAGAGCTTCACGATCTTAAGGTAAACCGTAGACAGGAGATTGCAGCCAAAATCAAGGAAGCAAGAGAGCAGGGCGATCTTTCAGAGAATGCCGAGTACGATGCAGCTAAGGATGAGCAGCGCGATATCGAGGCGAGGATCGTTGAGCTTGAGGCGCTTCTCAAAAACGTTGAGGTAGTTGATGACTCTGTAGAGGGCGAGATCAATGTAGGCTGCCGTGTAGTACTCCTTGATGAGGAGTTCGATGAGGAGGTTACTTACTACATCGTAGGTTCTTCAGAGGCAAACAGCCTTACAGGTAAGATTTCAAACGAGTCCCCTGTAGGTCACGCACTCCTTCATCATACAGTAGGTGATGAGGTTGAGGTTGAGACTGAGGCCGGTTTACTCAAGTTCAAGGTACTTGAGGTAGCTCGTCACGAGGCAGAGTAATATTTATATAAAAGACGATAAAGATAGACGGCGAGGTATTATGTACCCGGCCGTCTACATTCGCATAAAAAGCAATAAAGTTTAAGGAGACAATAATGGCAGAGAACCAGCAGAACAATCAGCAGAACAAGCCAGAGGATACAAATCATATCGTTCAGGCTCGTATAGATAAGCTTGCGGAGTTACAGGCAGCAAAGCAGGATCCTTTTGAGATTACCAAGTTTGAGCAGTCTCATCACTCAGAGGAGATCCGTGCCAATTTTGAGACTCTTGAAAACCAGCATGTATCAATAGCCGGTCGTATCATGCTCAAGCGTGTTATGGGCAAGGCTTCATTTGTACATATCCAGGACAAGCAGGGTCGTATTCAGGCTTATATCTCACGAGATGCATTAGGTGAGGACGAGTACAAGGCATTTAAAAAGCTTGATATCGGTGACATCATCGGCGTTGAGGGTTATGTATTTAAGACCAAGATGGGAGAGATTTCTGTTCATGCAGAGTCACTTACACTCCTTTCCAAGTCTCTCTACCCACTTCCAGAAAAGTTCCATGGTATCCAGGATACAGATACAAGATACAGACAGAGATATGTTGATCTCATTATGAACGAGGATTCCAAAAAGGTATTCATCAAGCGTTCACAGATCATCCGTGAGATCCGTAACTTCCTTGCCGGACGTGACTTTATGGAGGTTGAGACTCCTATGCTTGTTGAGAATGCTGGCGGCGCTGCAGCACGTCCATTCGAGACTCATTACAATGCGTTAAACGAGGATGTAAAGCTCCGTATTTCTCTTGAGCTTTACTTAAAGAGACTTATCATCGGTGGTCTCGAGAGAGTATTTGAGATTGGTCGAGTATTCCGTAACGAGGGTGTTGATACACGTCACAACCCAGAGTTTACACTTATGGAGCTCTATCAGGCATATACAGATTACAACGGTATGATGGAGCTTACAGAGTCTATGTTCCGTTATCTCGCTGAGAAGGTATGTGGTACAACTACTATCACATATCAGGGAACAGAGATTGATCTCGGCAAGCCATTCCGTCGTCTTACTATGACAGAGGCTATCAAGGAGCAGACAGGTATCGACTTTGATACAGTCAAGGATCTTGATGAGGCTCGTGAGCTTGCTAAAAAGAACCACATTGAGTATGAGGAGCACCACAAGGTAGGTGACATTGAAAATCTTTTCTTTGAGACATTCTGCGAGGAGAAGATGATCCAGCCTACATTTATCATGGATCACCCGGTAGAGATCTCACCTCTTACAAAGAAAAAACCATCTGACCCATCAAAGGTTGAGCGTTTTGAGCTTTATATCTATGGACGTGAGATGTGTAACGCATATTCAGAGCTTAATGATCCTATCGACCAGAGAGAGCGTTTCAAGGCTCAGGATGCACTTGCTGCAGCCGGAGACGAGGAGGCTAACCACACAGATGAGGACTTCCTCCACGCTATGGAGATCGGTATGCCACCAACCGGAGGTATCGGATACGGTATTGACCGTCTCGTAATGCTCCTTACAGATACACCAGCTATCAGAGATGTTCTGTTGTTCCCGACACTCAAGTCCACATCGAAGGATAACACACAAGCACATGGTAATGATGCTGACGAGAACAACGGTTTCTTCACTCCAAATAATAAGATCGATTTTAGCAACGTAAAGGTTGAGCCTCTTTTCGAGGAGGATGTAGATTTCGATACTTTCTCAAAGAGTGATTTCAGAGCTGTTAAGGTTAAGGCCTGTGAGGCAGTTCCTAAGTCAAAGAAGCTTTTACAGTTCACACTTGACGATGGAACAGGCACAGATCGTACAATTCTCTCAGGAATTCATGCTTTCTATGAGCCAGAGGAGCTTGTTGGCAAGACACTTATTGCCATTACAAACCTCCCACCTAGAAAGATGATGGGCATCGAGTCCTGCGGTATGCTGCTTTCTGCAGTAAACAATAAGAAGGACAGCGATGAGGAGGAACTTCACCTTCTCATGGTTGATAACCACATCCCAGCAGGTGCTAAGCTTTACTAAAAAGGTGCTTGTTTCTGTAACAAATTGCAGATATAGATAAAGAGATGGACAAAAATTACAACGAAATTGTAACGAATCCGCATTTTCAGATGAAAACGGATAAGTCCAGATAAGTTACATAACGAATATTTCATGAATGCCAAGAGGCACTTTCTTAGAAGAAATTCTAGGAAGGTGCCTCTTTTTTTGCTACTTTGAAACAATCACCTCCGGGTAGCCAAAAAAGCGCAAATTACCACAGCAAGTTTTTAACTTGCTTCTTATGAGCATATTTAGAAGCCTAACCGGCAACTATTGAAGCTTCCCATCCAAGAGCTTTTAGTTTCTTGAGGTATGCATTAATTTTACGTTCTTTATTGAACTGATTGTAATAATCAGCTCCCAAATCTTTGAAACCGACTCCGTCTTTTAGGATATGATATATCGCTACTAACATTGAGTGAGCAACTGCAACATAGGCTCGTTTTTTCCCTCGATGTGCACTTATCCTCAAAAACTGTGCTGAAAAATATGAATTCTTGTTTTTAACGGCAGAATGAGCGCAAACAACCAATGTATCACGAATAAGAGAATTTCCTTTAGTAGTTTTGCCGGATTTGCGTTTATGCGCGCTTTCATTACTACCGGGACATAATCCCGCCCAGGAAGATATATGAGAGTCTGTCGGAAAACGCTTCATATCAGTGCCTATTACAGATATAATCGCTTGAGCACTTGTATTTCCAATACCTGGTATATCTTGTATTGCCTTGGCAGATTTCTTCTCCTCGGGTCTCATAAAGTTATCAATGTCATCATCAAGATTCTTGATGTGCTTATTGAGTTCGTCAAGATGATTGAGAATTATGCTTAACATTTTTCTCTGAAGGCTAGATGTTACACCATTGAGATCATCAATTATCTGTTCTTTAGTAGCTTTTAGATTGTGTGCTATTACTCTGTTTTCATATAGGATATCATATTCCGATGAAGTGATTTGCTTGCCTGTAATAATATATTCGAGGATATTCCTTGCACTTTTACCATTGATATCCTTGATTGTGCCGGATATTTTGATATTGGCACCTTCTAGCATCTTCTGAAGCCTGTTAAGCTCACGATTTCGTTCTCCAACAAGACTTTTGCGATAACGTACAAGTTCTCTGAGCTCGCGTTGATCCTTATCTGGAATGTAACTTGGGGTTAGTAGTCCATGTTGAAGAAGATCAGCAATCCATTCAGCATCCTTAACGTCAGTTTTACGCCCTGGTACAGCTTTTATATGATGAGCATTAACTACTATGCTCTCCAGTCCGCATGATTCAAGGATATTATATAGAGGTTTCCAATAAGACCCTGTACTCTCCATAGCTGTTATTTGACAACTGGCATGCTTGAGCCACTCAGTCATTTCAAGAATCTCTCGAGTTGTTGCACCAAACTCACGGACTTCCTGCTTGTTGCCGTGTTTAAAGCAGGCTACAATAAGCTTCTTGTGCACATCAATACCACAACAATTGTCGTAAATTCTCTCCATTATGACACCTCCTATGGAAAAAGATTTACGGCATGGCTTCCTATCTCGTTTTTATTTTACTTTACGTCCTTATATGCCATTATACGGCGGAACAGATGGTGGTGCAAATGAGGAAGCCATAAATCAGTTTATGGAGTTGAATGATATAAGTGCTGAAGAAATAATTCACGCATTACATATGGATATAAGAGAGATTATTCTTAAAACCGTCTGTGATAAGCTTAAAACGGATAACGATTTCTTTATAAGAACTAAGAAACTATATTTTCTATGGATGATATATCTGCTACAAAAAAGACGGTGATGCATGTCTGTAATTGTTTAATGGCACCAAAAGACTATATTTGGATAAATGAATGTTTAAAAGCTTTTTTTAGAAAAAAAGATACTCGTAGAATAATTACTGCGGATGAAAAGAATGAGCTTATACGGAAGCAAGAAAGTAAATGTGCTATATGCGGTACCATTAATAAAAATAGTGGATAGAGATGATCGCAGCGATCAAGAGGTCATTGAGTTGGCTAAAAAAGGGATAAAAGTCCTTTCAAAAAGGCATTTAGAAAGTTATTTACTAGATGATACTGTGATTAAAAAACTATGTCATGAGGTAGGCGAAGATGAGAAATATGAAGAGTGTATATGTAAAAAAGAAAAAGCTATTGAGAATACTGTTTCGCAGGGAAAACCAGCAGATGATATTAAGTCTTCTCGAGGAGAAATATACAATGCACTGAAACAAATCTTGGGCTTAAACCGATGTGGAAATAATGCGGATTCATTTTTGAGAGATACTATTGCTCCACTAATCACACCGGATATGGAAATATACCAGCAGTTGGAGCATGAGATATTTGGATAAAGCTGGCAAATGCTATGATAGTAGATGGTTATCACTAGCCATATTCGGCAAATATGCGCATATATTATTAAATAGAAAGTGGTACAAATTTGGTACAAAAGGAAGGCGTGATCGGCGAAGCCCCTTTCTCTGCGGCTTTGCGAGACTTCTAAAAGTTCGATTCCGGTCGGATTTACTGATGATACAGTAATGATTCTTGCCATCAAGAAAGCAATACTTGAGGGACTTGATCTGACAGAGACCATGGTCGAGCTTGACAGTAAGTATCCAAACTGTGGCTATGGTAGCATGTTTTATAGTTGGATAGCCGGAAATGATCATAGTCCCTATGGAAGCTTTGGAAATGAGGCTGCCATGAGAGTTGCATTCGTCGGTGAGTATTATGAAGACTATAATGAAATGCAGAGGAAAGCTGAGGCTACGGCAATAGTTTCACATAATCACCCGGAAGGTATCAAAGGTGCTGTAGTAACTGCCACATGTATATGGATGGCAAAACATGGAAATAGTAAGCAGGAAATATTTAACTATGTCCTAAGCCAGTATCCACCAGAGAACTATGAATACAGCATAGCTTATACCCTGGATGATATATTTCCTCATTACAGATGGAATGAAACCTGCCAGGGATCTGTACCGGTAGCAATGAGATGCTTCTATGAAAGTACGGATTACGAAAGCTTCATAAGAAATGTCTTAAGTCTTCCTTGTGATACAGACACTATAGGTGCTATTGCGGGAGGTGTTGCTGAAGAGTTCTATCATTGATTTGGAGAGATGGATGCCGAGAGGATATTGGATGAGTGTTTGGATAAGGAATTAAGCGGAATATTAAAGAAAATTTAAGTGTTGTTTAAATCGAGAAACAGATTAATTATGATTTGCTGCCCTCTTTTTTTTTAAGTTTATTTTGGGTCAATCATTTTTCTTGTGGGATTGGCCATGCCACACTATAGGTTGCTAATACCGTCCGCCAGCCTTGACATGAACCTCAGGCAATGCTTCAGGGTTATCACCCCGACGGCGACGAACTCA
>Ga0256405_10001721_pt1 | contig 57015 bp, 43 predicted proteins | sample RumenRJG_02DNA_FD_189096 | JGI IMG/M metagenome (GOLD analysis project Ga0256405, IMG submission 189096) | Bovine rumen microbial communities from Lethbridge, Alberta, Canada - RJG_02 | ecosystem: Host-associated > Mammals > Digestive system > Stomach > Rumen | place: Canada: Alberta... | reverse complement strand
ACCGCTGACGTCACCCGTCAAGTGGATATCTCCGATTCTGTTGATTACCTCAGGAACCTCTACCTTCCGTCCTCGCAGATTCTCCGAGATGAAGTTCAGCGTCTTAGCCGACAGCGACAAGTCCTGCATGTTGGCATACCATGTAGGTTTCCTGTTAAGCTGATGGATATAACCGTCGCACCGGATAGACACGTCGCCTGTTGACGAACTTATATTGATATTAGGAATATCCAGATTGTAGCCCTTGCCCTTAATGATGGAAGCAACCGTCAGTGTGCTGTTGAAAGTCTTCAGCGAGGGCAACAGACACGACAGGTCCGACAGGCGGACGTGCGATTCTGGTATTTCTCCTTGGTATTCCAGCGACTCCACCAGGAACTTGTCGTTTTCAAAGCGATAGTTAGCCGTTACTTCTTTCAGTTGGAAGTCAGTACCGGGCATTTGTATCTGCAGCTGGTGCAGTATGCTGTGCGAACGTCCGCCCTCATAACGCAGGGCGAATTTGTTGACTTTCAGTCCCGATTTCTCCTCGAAAGCCAGTTTCTTCACATTGATGTTCATCGTGTCCGTCGTCAGCGTTTTAAGGATGATATGGGCGCTGATGTCTTTCACATGCAGATGCGCGGGATTCAGTTCGTTAGGAGTTTCCGGTTCCCATAGTTTATCGAAAGTCACGCTCGAACGTCGCATGATGAGCGAGTTGATATGCAGGTCGAGTGGGGTCTGGCTGGTGGTGTCCTTCGAAGCCAGCGAGTCAATCACAAACTGGAAGTTGGGCGCTGCCTCAGGACTTGTCTGGTATAGTTTGGCATGAGCTCCGAAAATCTGTGCCGACGAAATGGATATCTTCCCGTTCATCAGTTCCCACAGGCTGATGCGCACGCCCAGACGCCCGATGCTGAGCATCTCCTTTCCCTGTTGGTCCTCTATCATCACCTTGTCTATCACCACGCGGTTGAGGAATCCTAGGTCCACGCGTTCCACCCTTACCTTCGTCCCCAGCTCGTCCGCCAGCAGTTTGGCAGTCTTGTTGCCAATATACTCTTGAACGGCAGGTATATGGAAGGAAATCATCAGCAGCAGATAGAGCCCGATGAATCCCCAGATGGCGATACTCAATATTCGTTTCAGAACCTTCACTTAGTAGTCTTTTTGTATAGGCAATCTGTCAGACGGAGATTGCAAAATATTTCGTTTTATTCCAATTTTGCCACAAAATTACGATAAAAAGTTGTGACTTAGAGATATTTAGCAGGAAAATTGCGCATTTTATACCTATTTTTTATTAATTTTGCAACGTTTCTTTGTGATAAATCCTAAACATTGATATAATTATATGGCAAATGTAATTAAACTGCGGAAAGGCTTGGACATCAACTTGCAAGGCAGGGCTGAGGCTAAACGCATCCAGTTGAAATCTAACGGACAGTATGCGCTGGTTCCCGATGATTTCGAGGGCGTGACACCGAAAGTCGTTGTAAAGGCAGGCGATAAGGTCAAAGCCGGGGATGCTTTGTTTATTAACAAGCAATATCCCGAAGTGAAGTTTGCCTCACCCGTTAGCGGAACCGTTCGCGAAGTGGTGCGTGGTGAACGTAGGAAAGTGCTCTGCATCAGGGTTGATGCTGATGCTCAGCAAGAATTTGTGGATTTTGGTAAGAAGGACGTGAATCAGATGGATGGCAAGGCTGTCATCGATGCACTCCTGGAGGCTGGTATCTTCGGATACATCAACCAGCTGCCTTATGCCGTTTCCACCAATCCGTCTCAGATGCCTAAGGCTATCTTCGTCTCTGCTTTGAGAGACAAGCCCTTGGCTGCCGATTTTGAGTTTGAGGTGAAAGGACAGGAAGACGACTTCCAGACGGGTCTGACGGCTCTGTCTAAGATTGCCAAGACCTATCTGGGCTGTGGCGTACACTCCAGCTTTGAGAACTGTCAGAATGTAGAGGTGACAGTCTTCGACGGTCCTTGTCCTGCTGGCAACGTAGGTGTGCAGGTCAATCATCTTGATCCTGTCAATAAGGGCGAGGTGGTATGGACCATCGGCGATCCTACCGTCGTGCTCTTCATCGGACGTCTGTTCAATTCCGGTAAGGTGAACCTGACCCGTACCGTGGCTCTCTGCGGTAGCGAGGTGAAGGCTCCAGCTTACGTGGATATGCTGGTGGGCGAGGAGCTCTCTACGCTGCTCTCCAACAGTTATGATGCCGACCGTCACGTGCGTATTATTAATGGTAATGTGCTCACGGGCCGTCCCACCACAAAGGAAGGCTTCCTGGGTGCTCATGCTTCTGAGATTACCGTGATTCCTGAAGGCGACGATGCCGACGAGCTCTTGGGCTGGATTCTGCCCCGTCTGAAGCAGTTCTCCGTCAACCGTTCTTATTTCTCTTGGCTCTGCGGCAAGAAGCAGTATGCCCTCGATGCACGTATCAAGGGTGGCGAGCGCCACATGATTATGAGTGGCGAGTACGACCGCGTGCTGCCTATGGATATCTATGGCGAATACCTCATCAAGGCCATTATCGCCGGCGATATCGACCGTCAGGAGGCACTGGGTATCTATGAGGTAAGTCCTGAAGACTTCGCACTGGCTGAGTTCGTTGACTCTTCAAAACTGGAGTTGCAGCGCATCGTCCGTACCGGTTTGAACATTTTACGTAAAGAAAACGCATAAGACTATGAGCGCAATAAGAAAAATATTTGATAGAATGCGGCCCAGCTTCGAAGAAGGCGGTAAGCTACATGCTTTCCGTAGCGTCTTCGACGGTTTTGAGACTTTCGCGCTGGTGCCTAACGATACTGCCAAGACTGGTGTCAACATCCACGACGCCATCGACTCTAAGCGTATTATGTCGATGGTCGTGATTGCCTTGATGCCCGCCATGCTGTTTGGTATGTATAACATCGGTTACCAGAACTATGCTGCAGCAGGCACGCTTGCTCAGGCTTCGTTCTGGGAAATCTTCTGTTTCGGTTTCCTGGCTGTCCTGCCTAAGATTCTGGTCAGCTACATTGTCGGTCTGGGCATCGAGTTTGCCTGGGCACAGTGGAAGGGCGAGGAGATTCAGGAGGGTTACCTCGTTTCGGGTATCATCATTCCCCTGATTATTCCTATCGGCTGTCCGCTGTGGATGCTGGCTCTGGCATGTGCCTTCTCCGTCATCTTCGTCAAGGAGATATTCGGTGGTACGGGTATGAACATCCTCAACCCAGCCATTGCAGCCCGTATGTTCCTCTTCTTCGCCTATCCTTCAGTGATGACGGGCGATAAGGTCTGGGTGGCTCAGGAGAGCATTTTCGGACTTGGCAACACCTTGCCCGACACCTTTACTGCTGCTACGCCTCTCGGACAGATTGCCCAGGGCGTTGATCCTAACACTTGCGTATGCGACTACATCTTCGGTTTCATCCCGGGTTCTATCGGTGAGACCTCTGTTATCGCCATCGCCATCGGTGCCTGCATCCTGCTCGTCACGGGCATTGCCTCTTGGCGCACCATGTGTTCGGTATTCGTGGGTGGAGCCGTCATGGCTTGCCTCTTCGAGCAGACCGGACAGTCCATCACCTGGTGGCATCACTTCGTGCTCGGCGGTTTCGCCTTCGGTGCCGTGTTCATGGCTACCGACCCCGTTACCTCTTGCCGCACCACTACCGGACAGTATTTCTATGGTTTCATCATCGGAGCCATGGCCATCATCATCCGTGTCATGAATGCCGGCTATCCTGAGGGTATGATGCTTGCCATCTTCTTCGGCAATATGATAGCTCCTACCATCGACCACTTCGTGGTGGAGCGCAACATTTCTAAACGCCAGAAAAGATTGAAGAATTGAAAAATTTAAAAATTGAAGATATGGCTAAGTTAAATACGAATTCCAACGCGTACATTATTATATATAGTGCCGTACTTGTAGTGATTGTTGCTTTCCTGCTTGCCTTCGTCTATCAGGCGCTCAAGCCCATGCAGGATGCTAACGTAGCCCTCGACATCAAGAAGCAGATTCTCTATTCGCTCAACATCCGTGGTTTGGACGGTGCTGAGGCAGAGGCTAAGTATTCCGACGTCGTCAAGAGCGAAGAGACCGTAGGCGACAAGACCTATTACGTCTGCGACATCAAGGGCGAGAAGAAATATGTGTTCCCTCTGAAGGGAATGGGACTCTGGGGTGGCATTTCTGCCTTCGTTGCCGTCAACGACGACCTGAACACCATCTATGGTGCCTACTTCAACCACGAGAGCGAGACAGCCGGTCTTGGTGCCGAAATCAAGGACTCGCAGGCTTGGCAGGAGAAGTTCCAGGGCAAGAAGATATTCTCTGCCGACGGTCAGGTGGCTATCAATATCGTGAAGAAGGTTGAGAAGCCCGAAAGTGAAGTCGATGTAGTCACTGGTGCTACGCTGACCTCCAACGGTGTTGCCGCTATGCTTCGTGATGGTTTGAAACAATATGTTGAACAGTTAAAGAAGTAAGACTATGGCACTATTCTCAAAACAAAATAAGGAGGTTTTCACTAACCCGTTGAATATCGACCATCCTATACTCGGACAGGTCCTTGGTATCTGTTCGGCACTTGCCGTTACGTCGCAGCTCAAGCCTGCCATCGTGATGGGACTTGCCGTGACGGTGATTACCGCTTTCTCTAACGTAATCATCTCTATCATCCGCAACACCATTCCCAACCGCATCCGCATCGTGGTGCAGCTGGTCGTTGTGGCTGCTCTCGTAACCATTGTATCGCAGATTCTGAAGGCTTTCGCCTACGACGTCAGCGTTCAGCTCTCGGTCTATGTGGGTCTGATTATTACCAACTGTATCCTGATGGGTCGTTTGGAGGCATTTGCCATGATGAACAAGCCCTGGCCTTCGTTCCTCGACGGTGTGGGCAACGGTCTTGGCTACGCCATGATTCTGGTCATCGTAGGTGCCGTTCGCGAACTGCTCGGACGCGGCACGCTCCTGGGCTTCCAGATTATTCCTGATGCCTGCTACGACTTCGGTTATGTCAACAACGGTATGATGACGATGCCAGCCATGGCGCTCATCCTCGTAGGTTGCGTCATTTGGATTCATCGTGCATATTTTTATAAGGAGAAGTAAGTTATGGAACACGCAATATCATTACTGTTTAGGTCGATTTTTGTCGATAATATGATTTTCGCCTTCTTCCTCGGCATGTGTTCCTACCTTGCCGTGTCGAAGACTGTGAAGACTTCCTTGGGGCTCGGTCTGGCTGTGACCTTCGTGCTCACCGTCACCGTTCCCGTCAATTATCTGTTGCAGACCCAGGTGCTCGGTCCCGACTGTCTGGCTGAGGGCATCGATTTGAGCTATCTCTCGTTCATCCTCTTCATCGCCGTCATTGCCGGTATGGTGCAGTTGGTTGAAATGACCGTCGAGCGCTACAGCCCCTCGCTCTATGCAGCGCTGGGTATCTTCCTGCCTCTCATTGCCGTTAACTGCGCCATCATGGGTGCCTCGCTCTTCATGCAGCAGCGCATTCTGATGGACCCCTCTAACTCGCAGGCCATCACCTCCGTATGGGATGCCGTCGTCTATGGCTTCGGTTCCGGCATCGGCTGGACCCTGGCTATCGTAGCCCTGGGTGCCATTCGCGAGAAGATGCAGTATTCTGATGTGCCCAAACCTCTGCAGGGACTGGGTATAGTGTTTATCACCGTAGGACTGATGGCTATGGCCATGATGTGCTTCAGCGGCTTAAATATCTGATGAGTTATGGGACAGTTTATAGCAATTAGTATAGGAGTTTTCCTTTCATTAATCATCCTCGTGGTGATTGTGCTGCTTGTGGCTAAGAAATATCTCTCGCCCAGCGGCAATGTGAATATTGAGATTAATGGCGACCGCACCATCTCCGTGGCTCAGGGCAATTCCCTCATGTCAACGCTCAACGAGAACGGTGTCTTCCTGCCCTCTGCCTGCGGCGGTAAGGCGTCTTGCGGACAGTGTAAGGTGCAGGTGCTCGAGGGTGGGGGCGAGATACTCGATTCCGAGAAGCCTCACTTCACCCGTAAGGAAATCAAGGCTGGCTGGCGTCTGGGATGCCAGTGCAAGGTGAAGGGCGACCTGAAGATTCATGTCGATGAGAGCATTCTCGGCGTCAAGGAGTACGAGTGTACCGTCATCTCCAATAAGAACGTGGCTACCTTCATCAAGGAGTTCAAAGTGCAGCTGCCTGCCGGCGCCCACATGGACTTCCTCCCCGGTTCCTACGCTCAGATCAAGATACCGGCATTCGACTGCATCGACTATAACGACTACGATCGCGACCTCATCACGCCTGAGTACGTGTCCGCATGGGAGAAGTTCAAGATGTTCGACCTCAAGTGTAAGAACCCCGAGCCCACCATCCGTGCCTACTCCATGGCCAACTATCCTGCCGAGGGCGATGTCTTCATGCTCACCGTGCGTATCGCTACGCCACCGTTTAAGCCCGACCGCAGCGGCTTCATGGATGTCAATCCGGGTATTGCCTCGTCATACATCTTCTCGCTCAAACCGGGCGACAAGGTCATCATGTCGGGTCCTTACGGCGACTTCCATCCACACTTCGACACGAAGAAGGAAATGATATGGGTCGGTGGCGGTGCCGGTATGGCTCCACTGCGTGCTCAGATTATGCACATGACGAAGACCCTTCACACCACCGATCGCGAGATGCACTATTTCTACGGTGCCCGTGCCCTCAACGAGGTGTTCTATCTCGACGACTTCCTGGGCTTGGAGAAGGAGTATCCCAACTTCCACTTCCATTTGGCTCTCGACCGTCCCGACCCGGCAGCCGATGCAGCCGGTGTGAAGTACACCCCGGGCTTTGTCCATCAGGTCATGCTCGAAACCTACCTGAAGGACCACGAGGCTCCCGAGGACATCGAGTACTACATGTGCGGTCCCGGTCCTATGTCGAAGGCCGTAGTCTCCATGCTCGACTCCCTCGGTGTAGAGCCCGAGAGCATCATGTACGATAACTTCGGCGGCTAATCCGTCACAGTACATACAAACAGTATTGAGGACCCTCACCATTTCCGTGAGAGTCCTCTTTTTCTTTGAATTCATCCAACCCCTAAAGAAAATTTTTATTTCCTTTGGCTTTTCGCTCGATTTACACTACCTTTGCAAAAAATAGGTTGATATTTATTAATTAAATCTACGAAAATATGAAGAAAAATCTACTTTCACTTGTGGTTGCCTGGTTGGTGTCGTGCGCAGCGTTTGCTACGGGTATTGACCGTCAGCAGGCTGCCCAGCTGGCCCGCGACTTTATGGCGAAGAACTTTAGTGAGAATAGTGCTGCACGAAGGGCAGCGCAGACAATTCCCCTCGATGAGGTGAAAACGGGTCAGTCGCTGGTCTATGCCTTCAACCTGGAGGGCGGAGGCTATGTGGTGGTAGCCGGTGACGACTGTGCCCCAGCCATTCTTGGCTTTAGCGAGACATCGACAATCGACCCTCAGGATATTCCCGACGGTATGAAGTATCTCTTTGCGCAGTATCAGGAGGAGATGCAGTTCATGATTCAGAACGGGATGCATCGTGCCGGCGAGATAGCCAATCTGGGTGAGGAGATTAAGCCGCTGATAAAAACGAAGTGGGGACAGGGTCCTCCTTATAATTATATGTGCCCGAGATACAGGATTGATGACTACAATTCCAGGCAATCGAGTCTGGTAGGATGTGTAGCTGTGGCAATGGCTCAGATTATGTATTACCATAAATATCCTGCTGAGATTAAAGATATTCCTGGGAAATATGTAAATAGGAGAATGAAAAAGTATGTAGCTAAGCCTACGTTTTCTGATATGAAGTTGGAGTGGGATAAGATGTTGCCTACCTATGGTACACGTCGGGATGTAGGGGGCACGCAGGATCAGCAGGACGCTGTGGCAAAACTGATGCGACTGGTGGGACAGTCGATTACGATGTCATATTCGCCCAGTTTTTCAGGCGCTTTTGACTGTTCTTCTTTTTCGAGCTATGTCAATTTCTTCAACTACGACGCTACCAGTATTAAGCACATCCAGCGTTCCGACTATTCGTACGACGAATGGATAAAGACTATCTATAAAGAGTTAAATGAGGGACGTCCCGTGCATTATGCCGGAAGATCCAGCAGTGTTGGTCATACCTTTGTAGTGGATGGATATTCGAGGGAAGACTTTTTCTACATCAACTGGGGATGGTACGGCGATGAGAATGGTGAATTCCGTTTGCAACTGTGTAATGCCAGTAAGAAATACGAGGGCGGTGGTACCGGCTCTCAGGGATATGCTATTGACCAACATGCAATCATTGGCATTAAACCGCCGACTTCGGCAACTGAACAGTATGTTGACCCAGTTCCTGGGGGATTCTTCAAGTGGGTTAACAGTGAAAGCCGCGAGCGAAAATCTATAGACGAGGATTTTGACTTGACAGCTTCCATTAACCAATGGTTCTATAACCATGTACACGTTACCAAACCTTTCGGTCATGGTGTTGTTTTAAGAAATGAGGCAGGAGAGACGGTAAAGGAACTGTTGCCGCTGAATGATAAGACCAAGAGTTTTACCTTAGAGCCCGGTCGCCAGAAATGGTTTAACAGCCTGCCCATAAAACTGGGTGCCGGACTTGGAGACGGCACTTACACCATGGAGTTCATGTATAACATAGACGGTGGCGAGTGGCATTCTTACAAGCCTGTCACTAAGGTGATGTTTAAAATCAAAGGCAATACGCTAACCTTCGACAGTTGCCCTGACTGGTTGGAGGCAAGTATGATAGTGGATAAGGTGGAGGGTGACGCTCTGGACAGTTACATCATTCATGTTAATCTGAAGAATAAGAGTAGCGACAAGACTTTCCAACGCTCTCTGAAATTGTCACTCGATAACGTTGCCAGATCAGTTCAGGATTTAGGTGTTGCCGTATTGTTGCCACCAGGCGAGGAAAAGACATACAATTTCCTTTATAGGCCCAATGATTATACGCCTAAAACGCTTTATTTGGTACCAACTGAGGACGGTTCACCGCTATGTAAGGCCAAAGTGGAAGTGCCGGATCCTTCGGGCAATTATAAGCTCGACGGAACATTCAATCTGACCAACGACCTCAAACAACTGACCGATAAGTCATATGTTCTGAAGACTGATGACACTTATGAGGTGGTGTATAAATACCAGAACGCCGGTAATGGCCATTTCAGCGGTTATTTAGCATTGGTTGATTCCATCAGAGACATCGATGATGAGGAATTCGAGAGGAACGTAATCAAGGGTGAAATGTTAAGACTGCAGCCTGGTGACAAGGGAGAATTGCGACTGACCATCAGCAACGACGATGAGCCGAACATCGTGCATAAGATTGATTTCATTACCTATGACAATCTCGACAGACCCAATTCGCTTGATGAAACGAAGGAATTCACCATCCGTAACGTTTTCGACCTGTCGTTCGACAACTTCAAGGTAACGCCTACAGAAGAAACTGATGACGATTTTGCCGATTACAAGATTAGCGGCGACAAGGCCACGGTGAGCGGAAAGATTAGCAATCCCGAGGATGAGGATTGCAGCGGCTTGGTGATGATTAAGCGCTACACAATGGACTTCAGTGAAGATGCGGAGCAGGACAAGGATGGTAACTACTACATTGAATGCGACAAGATTTACCTCACGGAAGCGAGCATTCCTGCCAAGGGTAGTGTGAACTACTCGCAGGAGTTCGACATGCAGGGACTGGTGAAGAATAAGGACTATAGCGTGTTGGTAGAATTTGAAATCGCGTTCATCCGCGACGATACGGGCGAAACACAGTATCTGTACAGTTCTGACCCCTATCTACTGAACGACGGCACACCGACAGGTATCAACGTCGTCAAGATGAATGGCCAGCAGGCTGACGGCATCTACGACCTGCAAGGTCGCCGCATCAGTGGCAAGAAGGGCAAGGGCATTTATATTATTAATGGTAAGAAAGTGATATTAAAATAAATAAAGTATGAAGAAGGAAATGAAAAGAACGGCACGGTTATGGATGCTGTTTGCCGTCATCACATTGCTGGTGGTAGGGTGTACCGACGATAATATCAATCCGACGACACCGGAGAAGCCCGACGAACCCGAAGAGGTGGTTAAGACTGCCAGCGAAGTGCTGAAGGAGATTGAGGGAGTGTCGGATATCAAGGAAGAAAAGGATGAGGATGGTAATAGTGTTACTTCGTTCTATTTTAAACAGCCCATTGACCATAAGAATCCTGCTGCAGGTACTTTTGTGCAGTACTGCGTGTTACACTATAAGGGGTCTAAGCACACCACCGTAATGCACACGCATGGCTATTCCATCACCACATCGAAAAATGCAAAGGTTCGACAACTGGAGTTGGCAAAGATTCTTGACGCCAACTATCTGGCGGTAGAGCATCGTTATTACTATCGCTCAATTATCGGCTTGACTGAAGAGGATACGATTAAGGGTATTCCCTCTACTAAAGTGCAAAACGAATACTGGAAGTATAACACTGCCGAGCAATCGACTGCCGACCTGCATAACATTGTGACAGCCCTGAAGAAGTCAGGTTATTTCGATGGCAAGTGGGTAAGCTCGGGTGTGAGCAAGAATGGTATTCTGACTGCCCTCTATGCTTATTTCTATCCGAACGATATGGATGTCTATGTGCCTTTCTGTGCTCCCTTCTGTGACGGGGCAGAGACGACAGGCATCGGAAAGTGGCTGACCAACGAGAGTGGTGGCAAAGGCACGGACCTTCAGAAAGCTGTCTGGGATGTACTGAATAGAATTACAACCGATGATAAGTTGCGTGACGAATTGGCAAATCTTTATAAAGAAGAACATGGCAATGATGCAAAGATCCAGAAGTATTCCACCGCGACAGCCATGTTAGCTTTGACCTATTCATATATGGCGAATATGTTCTATAAGTTCTGCTACCGCCCAACTGACGAGTGGGATGGTGTGATACCGAATGAAAACAGCAGTGCAGAACTCTATTACGGTTTTATTACGTTGGGCAAAACCAAATATTGGGAAAGATTGAAAAATCTCCGTCAACTGTGGGATGATGAGGAACTAAAGGGCGATGATGACTACGAGGATGAAATCGATGACGACTATGAGGACGAAGAGGACCGGGATTTTGACGAAGATGATGACCCCATATCCAGTCGCAGGGCAGCTTCTTCCTGGACGTTGAAGTTCCATAGTTTCTTGAACACTATTTATTTCGTACATGCTGCCTCAGAGTTAGGCTATTTCCTCTATGACTGGACAATACTGCCTGAGAATCATCCGCTGTCTGACTCCAATATCAAATGGCTTAAAAATAAGCAGACCATCACGAGATATAACAAATGGTATGACGTGAAGTATGACGATGGTATGATGAAGAGTTTCCTCGACTTTGTCAAGAACAACCGCACTAAGGATAAGTGTAAGATGCTGTTTGTCTATGGCGGCAACGATCCGTGGACGGGAGCTGCCATCCCTGATCCTGATAAGGACGACCCATGCGTGAAGAAATATGTAGTGCCAAACGGCACGCATAATGCTTTCCTCACCAATCCCGAATACTACAGGCCAGAGGATAAGGACTACATCGTCAATACGGTGAAGGAGTGGCTAAAGGATTGAAGCGTTGACAAGCGAAAAAGAAATGGTAGGATGGAGATTATTCCATTTTTCGGGTGCCGTTGCATTGTGGATAGGCACTGCAGCTCCAGAATTCCTTTCCTGAGTTGATGCCCTTTTTTGCCATGCGTCTAATCATGGGTTTGCCGCAAATGGGGCATAGGGGTGAAGCGGTTTCTACGCTTTGCTTTGTGCGATATGCCAGTCGTTCGCTGGTCAGCCCTTCGGTGAATCCTCCTTCCTCCTTGAACACTTCCAGCTGGCGTTCAATCTGGCGTCCGATCATGACGACGAGACGATTGCAGAGCACGAGCAGGCAGTTGGCTACGACGGTAGAATCGTCGCTTTTAAGCCATTGGTCGAACCGGTGCTTCTGTGCCAGGATGTGTATACTGCTTTGGTGTTGCACGTCATCAGTATAGTTAGGGCGGTCGAGGCTGATATTGCTGACGGTTTGGTATTCTGCTGAATGAATCGACCAGGGGATGCTCTCCTGTCGCAAGAGCCAGTTAAGGTAGTCGTTGCCCAGTTCTGCCAGTGTAGCCCTTGCTACGTCAGTCAGTTTCATTTCAGTTTCTTTTGATGTTGAGTGTCGTGAGTTGCCTTCAGCGATGTTAGCTGGTGCTGAACGTGCAGCTTGCGTCATTTGGTCATATTGTCGTCCGCCTGGGTCGTTGTTGTGATTCAGGAAGCGAGCGCAGAAATCCTGTGTTGCCAATTGTATCACGTTGGCCAGTATCCATGTGTCCAGCCAGAAGTAACCAAAACGAGATATTTTCATGATTTTTTTTTCTTTTTTTTTCGTTATTACGTTATGACGTCATTTGCCAGGCAAAGTTACTAATAATAATTGAAAAGAATGAAAAATGTGAAGATTTTTGTGTAATTATTAGTATATTATTCAGGATAGAGGAAGTGAAGTAAAAGGGGCAAGGAGTCTCAGTCTCAAATCTCAATTCAAAAAAAGGATGCTCTCCATATCGGAAAATGTCTCTTTCTTTGTTTGTAACTTATTGATTATTAAATATATATATAATATATATAATATAAATAAGGTAAGATGGGGGTACCCTGAAAAACAACTGAGACTCTGAGACTGAGACTGCAAGCCACATCGAGTGACATTAAAAGTTTAACTTAATTCATTAGAAAGCAATGACTTACAACATTTTCAGTAGCACCGCCCCGGCGATGCCCAAGCCTGCAAAAGGCACAGAAATAGTGAAATTACTCCTCTCACAGGTCTCACGTGAGATGCGCGAACCGCTTCTTCCGATGACTATTCCTGCTCTGGCAGCCCATGTTTCGGATGTGGAGTTTATGTATTCGGACAACAAATATCATGAGCTTTGCGGCCAGATGGGGCACCTGATAGGTCCTTCCGGCATCGGTAAAGACCAGTTGCAAGGACTTCAGCGAGTATTATCTCTCTGTCCGATAACCCCCGCTTATTCAGCAATAACCCCCGCTTATTCAGCAATAACCCTGCCTTATCCGCCAATATTAATGGAAAGCCCTGCTGCACAATGGAATGGCAGCAGGGCTTTCTTCTTGGTTGTAAGTTGTATTGTGTTCGTTGTGTGCTTACTTGTTGGCATTGATGCGGCTCTTCACCTTATCGACATAAGCATCGATGGTGGCTACGGCAACGATGTTCACCACGTCGCGCACGGAGGCACCGAAGTCGATGAAGTGGATAGGCTTGTTGAGACCCATCTGAATCGGGCCGATAATTTCGACATCGGCATCGAGCATCTGCAACATTTTATAAGAGGAACGCGCGGACGTGAGGTTGGGGAATACCAGCGTGTTGACGTCCTTGCCCTTCAGTCGGGTGAAGGAGTACTGCTCGTCGCGCAGTTCACGGTCGAGGGCAAAGCCCAGCTGCATTTCACCGTCGATGGCGAGATCCGGATATTGTGCCTGCATGATTTCGTTGGCACGGCGCACCTTCTGGGCTCCGTCGCTGGTGGAGCTGCCGAAGTTGGAGTGCGATATCATGGAGATGACGGGCTTCTCGTTGAAGAAGCGTACGCTCGTGGCAGCCAGTTTGGCAATATCCACCAGCGTGTCGGTATCGGGATTCTCGTTGACCAGTGTGTCGGCGATATAGAGGGTGCCCTTCTGCGAATTGATGATGTGCATGGCTCCGAAGTGCTTGTATTCAGGACGGATGCCAATCACCTCCTTGACTACCTTGACGGTATTCGAATACTTGGTGTAGAGACCCGTGATGAAGGCGTCGGCGTCGCCCGTCTCGACCATCATCATACCGAAGTAGTTGCGCTCGAACATCTTGTCGTTAGCCTCCTGGAAGGTGTAGCCCTCGCGCTGACGCTTGTTGGTCAGTATCTGGGCGTAGCGCTCACGGCGCTCGCGCTCGTCGGGATGGCGCAGATTCACAATCTCGATGCCCTCGATGTTCAGGTCGAGCTGTTTCGCCATTTTGTTGATGACCTCGTCGTTGCCCAGCAGAATGGGGTGGCAGATGCCTTCAGCCTTCGCCTGTGCGGCAGCCTTCAGCATGGTGGGGTGCACCGCCTCGGCAAAGACCACGCGCTGCGGATGGGCAGCAGCCGTAGCATAGAGCTTCTGCGTGAGCTTCGTCTCCTGTCCCAGCAGTACGCTGAGCGAATTCTTATACTCGTCCCAGTTCTCAATCTTCTTGCGAGCCACACCGCTGTCGATGGCAGCCTTAGCCACGGCGGCGCTCACCTCGGTGATGAGACGTGGGTCAACAGGTTTCGGGATGAAGTATTGGCGACCGAAGCTCAGGTTGTTCACCTTATATACATCGTTCACCACATCGGGTACGGGCTGCTTTGCCAAATCGGCAATGGCGTGGACGGCAGCCAGTTTCATCTCCTCGTTGATGGCTGTGGCGTGGACGTCGAGCGCACCGCGGAAGATGTAGGGGAATCCGATGACGTTGTTAATCTGGTTGGGATAGTCGGTACGACCGGTTGACATCAGCGTGTCAGGGCGTGCCTCCATGGCGTCCTCGTAGCTGATTTCGGGCACGGGGTTGGCCAGTGCGAAGATGACGGGGTCCTTCGCCATGGTCTTCACCATCTCCTTGCTGAGCACGTTGCCCTTCGAGAGACCTACGAAGACGTCAGCCCCGTTGACAGCCTCTGCCAGCGTGTGGATGTCGGTACGGCTGGTAGCGAAGAAACGCTTCTGCTCGTTCAGATCCTGACGGTCCTGACTGATGACGCCCTTCGAGTCGAGCATCACGATGTTCTCCTTGCGGGCACCGATGGCCATATAGAGCTTGGTGCACGAGATGGCAGCGGCACCGGCACCGTTCACCACGATTTTCACCTTGGCAATGTCCTTGCCGTTCACCTCCAGGGCATTCTTCAGACCGGCAGCCGAGATGATGGCTGTGCCGTGCTGGTCGTCGTGCATGACGGGGATGTCGAGCGTGCGCTTCAGACGGTCTTCGATGTAGAAGCACTCAGGAGCCTTGATGTCCTCGAGGTTGATACCGCCGAAGGTAGGAGCAATCCTCTCCACGGCTTCGCAGAACTTCTCAGGGTCTTTCTCGTTGACCTCGATGTCGAACACGTCGATACCGCCGTAAATCTTGAAGAGCAAGCCCTTGCCCTCCATCACCGGTTTGCCACTCATGGCACCGATGTCGCCCAGACCGAGCACAGCCGTGCCGTTGGAGATAACAGCCACGAGATTGCCCTTGTCCGTATATTTATAGGCGTCGTCAGGGTTCTGCTGGATTTCCAGACAGGGGTAGGCGACACCAGGTGAATACGCTAAAGAAAGGTCTGTTTGTGTACGATAAGCCTTGGTCGGCTTTACTTCGATTTTACCAGGACGGCCAGCCTCGTGATACTCCAGAGCGGCCTCTTTTGAAATTTTTACCATACGAGTGTTGTGTATTATTGTTGTACTTACTTTTCCATTTCCCCGCAAAATTACAAAAAAGTCGGCAAAACTGCCATGTTTTTTTTATATTTTTAGTAACTTTGCCAACAAATTGATAGTTATGCAGAAAATATGGCATAAAAGTAGGCGATGGGTGTTATCGGTTATGCTGCTGATGACGGCTTCGATGGCTGTAGCCGGTGAGTCGGGACGGCTGTTCCGCCAATACGACTCGACGAACGGGCTCGCCGATAACGGTGCGCAGGTCATTATCTGCACGAAGACGGGGCGTATGGTCATCAGTTCGATAGGCCATATCAACTTCTACAACGGTTCGTCGTTCAACCATATCGACCCGCTGGCAAGGGACGCCATGGAACTGCCCAAATACCTGGGGCACTATCATTTGTACTTCGACAAGCAGCACCATCTGTGGGTGAAGGATAAATACCAGGTGACGTGTGTCAACCTGATGACCGAGCAGTTTATTCACGACGTGAAGGGAGAGCTGGCGAAAATGGGATTCAAGGGCAAAGCCGAGGACCTGTTTGTGGATCACGACGGTTGCGTGCTGATACTCACGGGCAACAAGCTGTATAACTGCAAGACCAAGCAGTCGTTACCCGTGCGCAACGGCAAGAACCTGCTGGACGTGGCGTCGGTGGACGGCAAAATGATGCTGCTCTTCTACGACGACACCAGCGTGGAAGCCTACGACCACGATAAAGGAATCGTAGTCTATATCAAGACCGCCCTCGACGCACAGACGGCGAAGCGCTACAACCGGTCGTCGGTGCTCTGCGAGAGTCCGATGGGTTTCTACCGCATACTGAACGGCGAGACGGAATCCATGCTGATGCACATCGACGCCATGTCGGGGCAGACGAACATCGTCATGCAGCAGCCCTACCACCTGAATAATATGACGATGCGCGACAGCATTCTGTATATAGCCGCCGAGAAAGGCTATTGGACGTTTAACGTCAAGACGGGCGAGCAACGGCACTACCCGACGCTGACACGCAACGACTATCAGACCATAGAAACCGACATCAACGATATAGCCTTCGACCTGCAAGGCGGTATGTGGGTAGGCACCGAGAAGCGCGGACTGCTGTATGCGAAACCCTATGAGTCGCCCTTCATCATCTATCCGTGGAGCCACCCCAAAGCCAGGCAGTACGGCGATATGCTCAGTAAATATGCACAGGCGCATAAGGACACGATGCCGCGGCGCACCAACTGCAGTTTCCGCGACAGTCGCGGATGGCGGTGGTTAGGAGCATACACGGGTCTGAAAGTCTTTCAGACGAAGAACGCAAGTCCCATTGTCTATAGCGTGGACCACGGACTGAATAACAATGTGATACACTCCATCGTGGAAGACAATAACCATAACATCTGGGTGGGCACCAGCAGCGGCATCTGCGTGCTGCAGATGGAGGGCAACAAGCTGCATAAGATAGTGAGCTTCAGCGAGGAAGACAATATACCCAAGGGAACCTTCGTCAACGGATATGCCATGAAACTCGCCGACGGCCGCATCATCATGCAGTCGCTCGACTACGTCGTGGAGTTCGACCCGAAGAAGTTCCACACCGTGACGGATAACGACATCAAGCTGTATCCGAAACTGATCAGCCTGACGGTGAACGGACAGAACGTGCAGCCGGGTATGGAAGTGGACGGAAGGGTGATACTGGACCGTGCCATCACGCGCGTCAAGGAAATCAACGTCAACTACGACCAGAATACCCTCTTACTGCGGTTCAGCGGACTGAACTACTTCCGTCCGGTGCAGACCTTCTACAGGGTGCGCGTGAAGGGATTCAAGGATGAATGGCAGACCTTCTCGCTGAACGACGAGAATAACTGGGTGAACGCACAGGGTATGCTGAACTATCCGATTATCGGTATCAAACCGGGGCGCTACGAAGTGGAGGTGCAGGTGTCGATGTCGCCCGACGAATGGGAGGTGGAGCCCTACGTGTGGACCATCGTGGTGAACGAGCCCTGGTGGCGTATGACCATTGTATATGCGACGCTCGGACTGTTGTTCCTGGGACTGCTGATAGCCAACTTCGTGTATTATAACCGCAATACCCGACTGAAGCTGCGCCGCAGCAACATCGAGGGCGGCATCATCCATCGCATCCGTACGTTTGCCGATATCTGTACGAATATGGAGGGTGAGGTGCTGGCTCCTGTCGTCGCGGAACTCGAAACCGAGGACGACGAGCAGGCTGAAGACCGGTTTGCCGATGTCATGATGCGGTTGATACCCGTGGTGAAAGGGCAGAAGCAAGGTGAGCTGTCGATGGTGAAACTGGCGGAAGTGGCGCAACTGGATATCCAGCAGTTCCACGACATGATGTCAGTCTATCTGTATAAGTCGCCGCATCTGGTCACGCTGAGGGTGCGCCTGCAAAGCGTGGCAGAACTGTTGCGCAACAGCGAGAAGAGTATTGACGAGATAGCCGAGGAACTGCGTTTCGACTCGCCTAACTTCATGATAGCCAGTTTCTATCATCAGTACCGCATGACGCCGGAAGCCTATCGCACATCCAATCCCCGATAGCCTACCAACCGCCAGGTGCGGTCGCCTATACCTTTATAATATATAAGAGCCTGATAGCGGTTGCGCGTCTGGAAGAAATTGCCTTCGGTAACAGCCGTTGCGCCCTTGGCATCCACGTAATGATAGGAGTAGTAGCCCTGTTTCTGCATGATCTGTGCGCGATAGCACGCCTGGGTGCCGTCGTATATCATGCGGTAAGCCGTGCGGTCGGCATTGGTGGTCCATTGTCCCTGGATGAAGATGTCGCCGCTGTAGGGGGCATCCAGCTGATAGTTCACCCAGACATAATCGCAGGTATAGTCAATCTCCGTGCGGTCGCTATTGCGGATATAGAATGCTCCGCAGGCTGATTCGTCGGTCAGGTAGTTGCGGCGGACGGTAGAGGCAAAGGGGTAAGCCTGATAGCGCTCTCCGTCCCATGCGATGCGGTCGATGCCCATCGTGGGGTGACTGACATCCAGCACTTCGAACTTATGGTATTCGTTGCCTGCCTCGAAAATGAGCTGTCGCTGGTGTTCCCATTTCAAGCCCTGCTGATAGACGTAATTGGGCTGCGGGTTCAGGCGTGCCGTCTGCTCGTCCCAGTTCTGCATCACGACGGTATAGATTTCCTCCTCGGGGCGTATTACCTTCAACTCCTTATATTCGACCACCATCGAGAGCTGTTGGTGACGGCGGTTCACGTCGATGTCGGTGTTGGTGGTCATGGTGAGACCGATATTCACCACGGGCTCCACCACATAGAAATCCACTTCAGCCACGGGTTCATGGCCGGCATCCTCGTCGTAGATGGTGAGGCGATAGTTGCCACTCATGCGGATGCGGCATTGCTCGTTGGGAATACGGAAAGCGTAGTGGGTATAGCTGACGGTGGTGTTGAGTGAGTGCTGATAGTCGTCGATAGGGTAGTCGTTGAAGCCCTGCAGCCAGTCGCTCTCGAAAACGTCGGTTGACGGCGTCCAATCAGCCTCGCAGCGCTCCAGATGGCACGTATAGCGGCGTGCATCGTGCGACAGCTCGTCGAAGCCGACGGCGAGCACGTCGCCCGTTCCCAGTTGCATGACGGGGCGGTCCAGCCAGTTGTCGTTGACCATGGCAGTCAGCGTCTTGATGGCAGGCGAAAAGATTTTATTGTCGGCCTTGACCCATGTTGCGAAGAACAGTAATAAGAAAAATAAATGTCTCATTGCGTGCAAAAATACAAATTAATTTCGTAACTTTGCAATCAATATGAGAAAAAATGTGTTGATACTCCTGCTGATAGGTATCGGTTTGCTGGTTGTTTCGTGCGGTAACAGGAAGACGGCAGCCGACTATCAGGGCATGATAGACAGTATTCGCAAGGCTGAAACGGAGCAGCAGTTGATGGGCTCGCAGGGCGAAAAAGACCCCGTGCTGGCATTTTTCGATTCGCTGACCATGAAGGCTTTGCCGATGAAGTATTCTCCGGAGTTCGTGGCATATCTGCCGCAAATGAAAAAGGTGCCAGCCGTGTTCAACGGTCGTTTCGACTACGAGAGTAACGTGGAACTGCTGACGGTGAAGCTGCCGTCGTACGGCAATTTCCACGTGATGCTGATGGCGGAGAAACTCGACTCCGTCTCTACCTCGCTGTATCTCTGCACGATGAACCAGTCGTATGTGCTGGTGGACCGGCTCTGCATCTACGAGCAGAAAGTGACGGAGAAGGACGGCAAACTGGGACTGCTGCGCCAGGAGTACTACATCACGAGCGACTATGAGATCACCCTTGTCTGCATCTACCGCAGCGAGGAAGAGGAATCCGACCAGGAGGAGTGGGCACGTCGCTATAAGATAAACAAAGAAGGTAATTTTGAAGAAGTAATCATTGAACTATGATAGAAGTAACCGTCAGGGACGCCCAGTTGCGACAAGCAGCCCAGGAAGGGATGGATGCCTTCGTCAAGATATTCGTTGACGCTATACGTGACGCTATTCACGGCGACTTGAATACCGAGACGATGATGGAGCTGAACGCCAACCAGATTACGCTGCTGGCTTGGGACACGCTGCATGAGGAGGTGATGGATGGAGGATTCATCCAGTTGATACACAACGGTTACGGACCGTTCATCTTCAAGAATCCGTTTGCCAAGGCTGTCAAGCTGTGGGGGCTGCGCGACCTCTCGAAACTGATTTACGAGGCGCACACGCTCTACACACAATACCACTCGCAGATAGAGCAGGATTGCACGGAAGATGAGTTCATGGCACTCTTCGAACAGTTTCCTGCCTTCGACGACATGGACGATGCCTTCGTGGAGAACGAAGAGGAATGGACCGAGCAGATAGCCCGATATGTGGATGAACACATCGAGCAGTTTGCTCAAATAGAAGAATAACAATGAATAAGGACGAAGAGAAAATCAGGAAGAAAAGTCCTGTGCAGATACGAAACAAAAAGGCGTCGTTCGAATATTTCTTTATCGAGACGCTGACAGCCGGTATTGTGCTGACGGGTACGGAGATTAAGTCTATCCGTCTGGGCAAAGCCAGTCTGGTGGATACCTACTGTTTCATCAACAACGGTGAAATATGGGTGAAGGGCATGAGTATATCGCCGTATTTCTATGGTTCGTACAATAACCACGAAATGAAGCGCGACAGGAAACTGCTGCTCACAAAGAAGGAGATACAGAAGCTGCATGCTGCCACCAAACAGACGGGCTACACCATCGTACCGCTGTTGGTGTTTATCGACGAACACGGGCGTGCCAAGATGGACATCGCACTCTGTAAGGGTAAAAAGGAGTTTGACAAGCGTCAGACTCTGAAGGAAAAAGAAGACAAGCGCGAGATGGACCGCGCCATGAAACATTATTAAATGAACAGACTGGAAGACTTAACAAAACAACGCATACTGGTGCTTGACGGCGCGATGGGGACGATGATTCAGAAGTATAACCTTTCTGAATCGGACTTCCGCGGCGAGCGATTCAAAAACATAGTGGGACAGATGAAGGGCAATAACGATATGCTCTGTCTGACACGTCCCGACGTCATAGCCGACATCCACCGCAAATACCTGGCGGTGGGTGCCGACATCATCTCTACGAATACATTCAGTTCGCAACGCATATCGCAAGCCGACTACCAGTTGCAGGACGCGGCGCGTGAGATGGCTTACGAGGGTGCCCGCATTGCCCGCCAATGCGCCGATGAATTCAGTTCATCGGAAAAACCCCGCTTCGTGGCAGGCAGTATAGGACCTACGAACAAGACGTGCTCGATGTCGCCCGACGTCAGTAATCCTGCTGCGCGTGACATGACGTACGACGAACTGTTCGAGGCGTATAGCGAACAGACAGACGGACTGATAGCGGGTGGGGTGGATGCCCTGCTGATAGAAACGGTATTCGACACGCTGAATGCCAAGGTGGCTATCGATGCCGCCATGACGGTGATGAAGCAGCGTGGCACGCAGTTGCCCATCATGCTGAGTGCTACCGTCAGCGACTTGGCAGGGCGCACACTCAGCGGACAGACGCTGGAGGCTTTCCTTGCCAGCATCAGCAGCTATCCCATCTTCTCGGTGGGTCTGAACTGCTCGTTCGGTGCGACGCAGATGTTGCCCTTCCTGCGCCAATTGGCACGGCGCGCACCTTATTACATCAGTGCCTATCCCAATGCAGGACTGCCTAACTCGATGGGGCTCTACGACGAGACACCACAGTCGATGGCACCGCATGTGGGACAGATGATTGACGAGGGACTGGTGAACATCATCGGAGGCTGTTGCGGTACGGACGAACGGTTTATTGCGGAATACATGCCCCTGGTGGCAGGTAAGAAGCCCCATCAGCCGGCTGCCAAGCCCCAGACGATGTGGCTGAGCGGACTGGAACTGCTGGAGGTGACGCCTGAGGTGCATTTCGTCAATGTGGGCGAACGGTGTAATGTGGCTGGTTCGCGCAAGTTCCTGCGACTGATTAAGGAAAAGAAATACGACGAGGCGGTGACCATCGCCCGTAAGCAGGTGGCAGACGGAGCACTGGTGATTGACGTGAATATGGACGACGGATTATTGGATGCCCGAGAGGAGATGACCACCTTCCTCCGTATGATTGCGGCAGAGCCCGATATCGCTTCCGTACCGGTGATGATTGACTCGTCAGACTGGCAGGTAATACTGGCAGGACTGAAGTGCGTGCAGGGCAAAAGCATCGTGAATTCCATCTCGCTGAAAGAAGGCGAGGAAGTGTTCATTCAGCATGCACGTGACGTGATGCGCTATGGCGCAGCGGTGGTGGTGATGTGCTTCGACGAAGCAGGTCAGGCAACCAGCTACGAGCGTAGGATAGAGATTGCCGAGCGTTCGTATCGTATTCTAACCCAGAAGGTTGGAATGAATCCGTTAGATATTATCTTCGACCCTAACGTATTGGCAGTGGCAACAGGTATGGAGGAACACGACAGTTACGCTGCCGACTTCATCCGGGCTACGGGATGGATACGGAAGAACCTGCCCGGAGCCCACGTAAGCGGCGGTGTGAGCAACCTCTCGTTCTCGTTCCGTGGCAACAATTACGTGCGTGAGGCGATGCATGCCGTTTTCCTCTATCATGCTATTCAGCAGGGTATGGACTTCGGTATTGTGAATCCGGCAACGAAGGTGCTCTACAGCGATATTCCACAGGAGGAGTTGACGACGATAGAGGATGTGATCCTGAATCGGAAAGAGGGTGCCAGCGAACGCTTGATAGCATTAGCCGCCCGCATTGCCGAGGAAGCTCAGGATAATCAGAATAATCATAGTTCTCAGCATAATCAGAATGCCAGCTCCGATCGCACAGCGATTGCAGTGGAAGAGCGTCTGCAACAGGCACTGATCAAGGGTGTCGGTGACTATCTGGAACAGGACATACAAGAGGCACTGCAGCGCTATCCTAAAGCGGTAGATATCATAGAAGGTCCGCTGATGGCTGGAATGAATGAGGTAGGGCGGCTGTTCGGCAGTGGAAAGATGTTTCTGCCGCAGGTGGTGAAGACGGCGCGTACGATGAAGCAGGCGGTGGAGATACTGCAGCCCATCATTGAACAGCAGCAGGAAACCGGAGCTAAATCGGCTGGCAGGGTACTGTTGGCCACCGTGAAAGGTGATGTTCATGATATCGGAAAGAATATCGTGGCTGTAGTCATGGCTTGCAACGGCTACGAAGTGATAGACATGGGTGTGATGGTGCCTGCCGAACAGATTGTGCGCAAGGCAGTGGAGGTGAAAGCCGACATCATCGGGCTCTCAGGACTGATTACTCCGAGCTTGGAGGAAATGGTCAATGTGGCACGTGAAATGCAGCGCGCAGGGCTCCAGATACCTATCATGATAGGCGGAGCCACGACGAGCGAACTGCATGTAGCCCTGAAAATAGCACCTGTCTATGGAGGACCGGTGGTATGGATGAAGGATGCTTCGCAGAATGCCTTGGCTGCTGCCCGTCTGCTCGACAAAGCGGAGGAGCAGGTGATGGAACATGAACTGGATGAGAAATACGAACAGTTGCGTGCAGCCTATCAGCAGGAACAGCAAAAGCTGCTCACGATAGACGAGGCGCGCAGGCAGAAGAAGGACTACTTTAGTGAATAATGGAAAAGAATATGATAAAGACAATTGCATTTGATTTAGGAGGGGTGATTATTACCATTGACCAGGAACAGGCTATCAGACGGTTCAAGGAGATTGGTGCCCTGGATGTGGAAAAATGGTTGGACCCTTATACACAGACCGGTATCTTCGGTGACCTGGAACACGGACTCATTACCGCCGAGGACTTCCGCAGGGAACTGAGTAAACTGGTGGGTAAGGAGATGACGGCGGAGCAGTGTGCCTATGCCTGGCAGGGATATGCCAAGGACGTGCCGATGCGTAATCTGGAACTGGTAAAGAAATTGCGCCAGCAAGGCTATCGCGTGGTGTTGCTCTCGAATACGAATCCGTATATGATGCAGTGGGCAATGAGTTCGGATTTCGACGGGCACGGTCATTCGCTGGCTGACTATTTCGACCATTGCTACTTGAGTTATCAGCTGAAACTGATGAAACCATCGGAGGAGATATTCCGTCATGTGCTCTATCAAGAACAGACCTTCCCCAACGAGATTCTTTTTGTGGACGACGGACCTCGCAACGTAGCTGCTGCCAGCCAGATAGGGTTCCGCACATTCTGTCCTGTAAACGGCACCGATTGGACGGAGGAAATTTATGACTATTTGAAAGACTAAAATAAACAATGATGAAGAAATTCGTATTAGCAACCTTCTTGGTTTTCAGCGCCTGCGCTTTGTTTGCCCAGGGATATCAAGTACCTAAGCGTGAATTCCGTGCGGCTTGGATACAGTGCGTAAACGGACAGTTTCAGAACATCGGTACGCGGAAGATGCAGGAGACACTCACCTATCAGCTCGACGAACTGAAGAAAGACGGTGCCAATGCCATCATATTCCAAGTCAGACCTGCGTGTGATGCTCTCTATCCCAGTAAGATAGAGCCTTGGAGCCATTTCCTGACCGGACAGCAGGGAAAAGCGCCGTCGCCTTATTGGGACCCCCTGCAATGGATGATTGACGAGTGTCATAAGCGTGGCATGGAACTGCACGCATGGATTAATCCTTATCGTGCCAAGTCGAAGCTGGCTTATGCCTTGGCTGATAATCACATCTGCAAACAGCATCCCGAGCGTGCCTTTGAATACGACGGTCTGATGCTGCTTCATCCTGCCATGCAGGAAAACCGTGACTATATCTGTACCATCGTGGAGGATATCCTGAACCGCTATGATGTGGACGGACTGCATATTGACGACTATTTCTATCCCTATCCCGTAGCAGGTGTGGAGATTCCCGATGAGGCTCAGTTCAGGGCGAATCCCCAGGGCTATAGCAATAAGAACGACTGGCGCCGCCATCAGGTTGACTTGCTGATAGAACAACTCTACAATACCATTCATCGGGTGAAGCCTTGGGTAAAATTCGGTGTGAGTCCGTTTGGTATCTATCGTAATCAGAAGAACGACCCGCGAGGCAGTAAGACCAACGGCTTGCAGAACTACGACCAGCTGTATGCCGACATTCTGTTGTGGATTGACAAGGGATGGGTTGACTATAACGTACCCCAACTGTATTGGGAAATGGGACATAAGGCTGCCGATTACACGGAGCTGATTCGCTGGTGGAGCAAATACGCAGCAGGCAGGCCCTTATATATCGGTGAGGACATAGAGCGAACCGTTAAACATGCCGATCCGAATAATCCACAGGTTCACCAGATGGCAGCCAAGATGCGACTGCACCAGGAGAATCCTGCCGTGAAGGGTACGGTGCTATGGTATGCCAAGGTGGCTGTTGACAATATCGGCAACTACGGTTCCAATCTCCGACAGGTGTATTGGCGCTATCCCGCCTTACAGCCACTGATGCCGCATATTGACGACCAGGCGCCTAAAAAGGTACGCAAGCTGAAGGTTATCAAGATGGGACAGCAGCAAGTGCTGATGTGGACGGCTCCTAAGTTCAAACGCTGGGACGATGAGGCTCATCAGTATGTGGTGTACTGTTTCAAGAAGGGGGAAGACCTCCAGATTGACGATCCGTCGCATATCGTGACTATTACGAAAGAGAATTACTACGAGATACCTTACTCGCTGGAGCCAGGGAAGTACGTCTATCTGGTAACAGCCCTCGACCGAATGCAGAACGAGAGCAAACCAGTGAAGAAAAAGGTGAAGCTATAGAGTTGAACGTTACTCATACCTCATCGACTTGGATGGCTGAATGCGCGATACCAGGAAAGATGGGGCTATGAGTATGAAAACCGTGACGATGAGGGTCGCTACGTTCAGCAGGGCTATGAGTGGAATATTGAGTTCCATAGGAGCCGTGTCAACGTAATAGTTAGCGGGATCCAGGTGGATGAGTCCTGTATATTGTTGTAGCAGGACGACACCTATCCCGATGATATTGCCCCACAGCATACCTCTGCCGATGATGAAAACGGCAAACCACAGGAAGGTGTGGCGGATGCTCTTATTGCGGGCACCGAGGGCTTTGAGCAAGCCAATCATCTGTGTGCGCTCCAGGATGATGATGAGCAGTCCGCTAATCATCGTAAAGCCAGCCACGCAGACCATCAGCACAAGGATAATCCAAACGTTGATGTCGAGCAGCGACAGCCAGGAGAACACCTGTGGGTAGAGTTCCTGAACAGTACGTGAGGTCAGTATTTCGCCATGATGGTCGGTATGTCGGTTGACCTTCTCAATCAGCACGTCTTCAGTAGCCTGCAACTGGTTGAAGTCTTTCACCAGGATTTCAGCCCCGCTGCACAGGTCGCTTTCCCAATTATTCAGTTTGACGGCTAATGGCATGTCAGTGAAGCAGAGCGTCTCGTCAAACTGAGTCATATTGGTTTCGTAGATGGCTGCAACGGTGAAGCGGCGTGCTCTCACATTATTATAACTGATGAAATAGGCAAAAACCTTGTCGCCCGCTTTCAGATGGAGCTTATTCGCCATCTTGCGGGAGATAACCACCTGATTGGAATTCTGCTTGCTGGAGAATTTAGGAAGTTTGCCCTCCACTAAATTCGACTCAAGGAAGTGGGTATCGTAATCTTCGCCGATGCCCTTCACGGCAACTCCCAGGAAATCCTGATCGGTCTTGAGAATACCCTGCGTCAGGGCATAGCGTCCCACATGGCGCACACCGGGAATCTTTTGCAATACTTGTATCAAGGAATCGTCAATGCAGACGGGGTAGGGCGTAGTGCTTTGCGAAGCAATAAAACTCTCAACCTGAATATGGCTGCCGAAGCCTATCACCTTGTCCTGTATGGTATGTTTGAAACCGATAACGACGCTGACCGTGATAATCATCACAGCCAGACCGATAGCCACCCCAATGGTAGCTATACGAATGGCAGGGCGGCTGACTTTACGATGGTCGCCGTCGTCGGAATAAATCCTATTGGCAAGAAAAAGCGGCAGATTCATTCTGTTCGTCCCGGATAGGCTTCCAGTGCTTTGCGCAGTACGATGAGAGCACGCTCCAAGTCTTCTTTCTTCAAGACATAAGCAATACGCACCTGATTGATGCCGGCACCTGGAGTGGTGTAGAAACCGGCGGCAGGAGCCATCATCACCGTCTCGCCTTCATAATTGAAGTCGGCCAGACACCAGCGACAGAACTTCTCGGCGTCGTCAACAGGGAGTTTGGCTACCGTGTAGAAAGCACCCATAGGAATAGGCGAGTAAACACCGGGAATACGGTTGAGGCCGTCAATCAGACATTTACGGCGCTCTACATATTCGTCATAGACATCGCGATAATACTCTTCCGGCGCATCGAGCGAAGCCTCGGCTACAATCTGACCAATCAAGGGAGGCGATAGACGTGCCTGACAGAACTTCATGACCGCCTTGCGTACTTCCTGATTCTTCGTGATGAGGGCTCCGATGCGGATACCGCATTCGCTATAGCGCTTCGATACGGAGTCAATCAGGATAACGTTCTGCTCAATGCCTTCCAAGTGGCAGGCAGAAATGTAGGGCGAACCTGTGTAGATATACTCACGATACACTTCGTCGGAGAAGAGGTAGAGATCGTATTTCTTCACCAAGTCGCGTATCTGGTTCATTTCACGGCGTGTGTAAAGGTAGCCCGTAGGGTTGTTGGGGTTACAGATCATGATGGCACGTGTGCGGTCGTTGATCAGTTCCTCGAATTTCTCAACCTTGGGCAGCGAGAAACCTTCTTCAATCGTGGTGGCAATCGTACGGATTTTAGCACCCGCAGAGATGGCAAATGCCATATAGTTGGCGTAGGCTGGTTCGGGCACTATAATCTCGTCGCCCGGATTCAGACACGACAGGAAGGCAAACAGCACGGCTTCACTACCACCCGAAGTGATGATGATGTCGTCGGCTGTCACATTAATATTATATTTCGCGTAATAGCTCACCAGTTTCTCACGATAGCTGAGATAGCCCTGCGAGGGAGAATACTCAAGAATCGTACGGTCTATTTGTTTCAAAGCATCAAGTCCCACCTGCGGAGTAGGCAGGTCGGGCTGTCCGATGTTCAAGTGGTACACTTTCGTACCGCGTTTTTTTGCAGCTGCGGCAAGTGGAGCAAGTTTACGAATAGGTGATTCGGGCATCTCCAGTCCGCGTACAGATATTTCCGGCATCTTAGTTTAATTTACGTAAATCGTCTGCAAAGGTACAAAATAATTCATAATTCAGCCTTCATCATTCATAATTATTTTAGTTTTATTTGCCAATTTCATAAATTATGCTTACTTTTGCGCATCAAAACATCAAACTGACATGAATTACGAAGAGCTAATTGCATCGCGTCGAGACGGGAAACTGAATAAGACTCGTCTGCCTATTGGAGATTACTACCGCCAGCAAATTGACGGCAAGTATCGTAGTGTAGTGGATATTGCTGCAGAGCTGAACAGTAATATCAAATTCAGTGAGGCGCTGAAGGCTGAGTGTGAGCAGAATGCCTCTCTTACCAACCAGCATATTTTGCATTTCCGTCCGCAAACGGAGGGCCATGATATTGTGCGCTTGGAGATGGAACAGGGTCAGTATCAGCCGTTGCAGCAGGTCTTAAATGATACGCCGGCTATTGTGGCTGAGCCTAATTTCATAGAGGAGTTTACCCGTCAGTTGTTGGAGACGGCTTCCTATCTGCATGAACAGGGAGTATTTGGCGTGTGCTATTCACCGCAGACCATTTTCTTGCGCAAGGGCGATAATGCCGTATTGCTGACGCATGTAGGTTCGCATTATCTCTCGATGAGCGACCCGCAGCAAATCTATCATGACGGATTGGAGGAATTTGTAGCTCCTGAAGTGATGAATAAAGGAGCGATTGACAATCGTTGTGATATTTATTCAATCGGTAGGTTGCTGCAGAAGGTTTTCGACCAGTCGGACATGCCATTGGAACTGCGTAAGGTGGTGAAGCGTGCCGTCAGTGAGTCGCCTGAAGACCGTTTCAATACGCCTGCCGATATGTTAGCCACTATCACGCGCAAGCGCAACACCTATCGTTCGTTCATTACGGGCATCATCGCTGTAGCTATTGCCGGCCTCGTTATTGCGCTCTATTTCGATATGATGCCGGAGAGTACTCCCGTAGAGTTTGTGAAGCCTGTTGAGCGTCAGGCAACGGACGATTTGTTGGATGACGGTTTCTCGCCTGAAGAATTAGGGGTTGTCACTGATGGCGACTCATTGGTAGCAGCCGAGCGTGCAACGCAGGAGGAATACCAAGCCAAGGCGGAAGCTATTTTCCGTAAGCGTTATACGGAGGCAGCCGACAAGATTCTGTCGAAGATATATAATAAGGATCGTATGAATTCCAGCGAGAAGAATTTCATGTCGCAAAGTGAATCAACGGTCGATGAACTGATGAAAGCCCAGCAGGAAATAGCCTCCGAATCGGCTTTAGACCCAGCAAAGAGTCAGTTGATAGCAACGGAGATTATTGAACGGCTGACGGAACAGAAGAAGAATGCCCTTGGCGGTTCTAATAGTCGAGGAATACAGAAATAAAAATTAATATTAATATGAGATCAAGAACAGCAACCTGGTTTGAATGCAAAATCAGTTATGAGAAGACCATGGAAGATGGTCTGCAGAAAAAAGTAAATGAGAACTATACTGTTGACGCGCTGAGCTTTACCGAGGCTGAAAAGCGTATCATGGAAGAAATGTCGAGCTATATCAGTGGCGAATTTTCGGTCAAGGACATCAAGATAGCACCCTATAAGGAGATTTTCTTCAGCGACGATCCTTCTGCCGACCGATGGTATAAGGCTAAATTGCAGTTTATCACCATCGACGAGAAGACCGAGAAGGAGAAGCGCAGCAGTGTCAACTATCTGGTGCATGCCGCTACGCTGAAAGGTGCTGTTGGCAATATCGAAGAGGTGATGGGCGGTACCATGATTGACTATGTGATAGCCAGCGTTGCCGAAACCACGTTGATGGATGTTTTCGAATACGGAAAGAATGATAAGCCGGAGGTAGAATAACCATGTATGATGTCAAAGGGAATTTAAGACAGGTGCTTGCTGACTTGCCCGAAGGCGTACGTCTGGTGGCTATCAGCAAGTATCATCCTAATGAATATATAGAAGCCGCCTACCAGGAAGGGCAGCGCATTTTCGGTGAGAGCCACGAACAGGAACTGCGCCTGAAGGTGGAATCGCTCCCTAAGGATATCCGGTGGCATTTCATTGGTCACTTGCAAACCAATAAGGTGAAATACATTGCTCCCTATATCACGATGATTGAGGCTGTCGATTCGCTGAAACTCCTGAAAGAGATTGACAAACAGGCAGCAAAGTGTGGGCGCGTGATTGATGTTTTGCTCGAACTTCATATTGCTGAGGAAGAGACCAAATACGGGCTCACCCCGGTAGCCTGTATTCAATTGTTGGAGGATGGCGAATGGCGCGCCCTGCAGCATGTCCGTATCTGTGGACTGATGATGATGGCCTCTAATGTGGACGATGAACAGCAGATTCGTTCGGAGTTCCGCGTGGCTAAACAGCTCTTTGACGAGTGTAAAGAGCGATTCTTTTCCGACGAGCCTTCGTTCTGCGAACGATCCTGGGGCATGAGTCATGACTATAAAATAGCGGTAGAGGAGGGTAGTACTATGGTGCGTATAGGCACTACCATTTTCGGGCCGCGTGTCTATTGATAAGGGGTTAACACTCCAGAACTTTTTCCACTGCACTCCAGTAAAAATTGGAGTGCAGTGGAAAATTTTATTGAGTGCAGTCAAAAAAAGGGGATACTCTTGCGAGAGTACCCCCTATACGATTTCATCATGATTCTTACTGATGCTGTTCGCGAAGCAAGTCGTTGACAGTCTTCACGGGATTGAACGTGCCCAGAGGAACCTCTACGAAAATGGTGTTCCAGTCGCTCATAGCACCATTCCAAAGTCCTGGCAACTCGAGAGCCTGCAGTTCCTTACCGGATTTCGACTTCTGGGAAATGAAACCGGTAGAAGGATCAACATACTTAGGCAGGTCAAAAGCCTGTCCCTTATAGTCCTTGACAGCGCAGACAAGGTCAACAGGATTGAAGTGAGTTCCCTTGGTGAACATCTCCATATACTCCTTGTTGGATTTGTCAATCTGCGAACTTTCCAGAATCTGGAGTGATACGGTGCCGTCCTGATTGTAAGTAAGGAACGGACCACCACCAGGTTCACCCACATTCTTCACAACACCGCATACGCGCATAGGGCGGTTCAGCTTGTTGCGCAGATAGATGACAAGGTCGGCATCCTCCAATTCCTTGATATCAGCCTTGCGGCAGCAAAGGTCTTGCTGTACGAAGCGAATCATCTCCTCAATCTGCTCGTGAGTGTATTTACCAGTATCCAGCAGGCGCAGGTAGTCGAAGGCCTTAGCTTGCAGCGTTACGAGAACACCGGCAATGATTTGTTTCCACTCCACCGTTTCGGGTTTCAGACGATCGGGAACCACGTTGTCGATGTTCTTGACAAAGATGACGTCTGCCTCAATCTCGTTCAGATTCTCAATCAGTGCGCCATGACCGCCTGGGCGGAACAGCAGAGAACCGTCCGAATTGCGGAATGGTGTGCCGTCAGGATTGGCAGCGATAGTATCGGTTGAAGGCTTCTGCTCAGAGAAGGTGATGTCATACTTGATGCCATATTTCTTAGCATAGATATCAGCCTTTTGAGCCACCTTCTGCTTGAAGAGCTCCATGTGCTCGTGTGAAACGGTGAAGTGCACGTGGGCCTCGCCGTTAGAAGCTGCATAAAGGGCACCCTCAACGAGATGTTCCTCCATAGGCGTACGGGGTCCTTCTGCATAATTATGGAACAAAAGCAGGCCCTTGGGCAGTTGACCGTAGTTCAGCCCTTCAGCCTTCAGCATGTTGGCTGCAACGGCTTTGTAGTTGCCCTCGGCAATGAGTGCTTTGATACCTTTGCCTTCGTTCTTCTGGCAGGCTGCATCCAATTCGCCATAGAAAGCAAATTTCTCGATGTTGTCGAAATACTTCTTTTCAAAATCGGTAGAAGGCGTGTCATAGTCAGCATCTACAAAGGCAAACATGTCTTTGAACATGCGGCTGGCTGCTCCTGAAGCAGGAACAAACTTGACAACGCGCTTGCCGGCGGCTTTATATTGTTCCCAAGCATTCACATACTGCTTGCGCTCCTCCTCGTTAGGGGCTACAATGCCACGGCCAATAGCTGCGGCAGCCTCCAATTTCAGGAAGGGGAAACCGGTTTTGAACTCTCCGAGCTGACGCTCAATCTGTGCTTCACTGATGCCCTTCTGGGCCAATTGTTTCAGGTCTTGTTGTGATAACATAATATTAAAACTTAATTAGTAGATTCTAACTTGCAAAGTTATGGTTTTTTGGTGATAACACCAAATGTTTGAGCAAATATTCTTTACTTTACCAAATATTTCGTACCTTTGCAGCGAAATTTGAAAGAATTAATGGAATTAATCAAATAAATTAAAAAGAAAATGAAAGCATTTGTTTTTCCCGGACAGGGAGCTCAGTTCGTAGGAATGGGTAAAGACCTCTACGACAACAACACCACAGCCAAAGAACTTTTTGAGAAAGCCAACGAAATTCTTGGCTATCGTATAACCGACATCATGTTTGCGGGTACTGATGAGGATTTGAAGCAGACTAAGGTTACTCAGCCTGCCGTATTCCTGCATTCAGTAATTTCTGCCATCTGTATGGGCGACAAGTTCCAGCCAGAGATGACAGCCGGCCATTCATTAGGTGAATTCTCGGCTTTGGTAGCTGCTGGTGCATTGAGTTTCGAGGATGGTCTGAAACTGGTGTATGCCCGTGCTATGGCTATGCAGAAGGCATGTGAGGCTCAGCCTTCAACGATGGCTGCTATCATTGGTCTGCCTGACGAGAAGGTAGAGGAAGTTTGTGCTGGTATTAATCGCGAGGGACATATCGTGGTATGTGCCAACTATAACAATCCTGGTCAGTTGGTTATCTCTGGCGATATCGAAGCCATCAATGAGGCTTGCGAACAGCTGAAGGCTGCTGGTGCAAAGCGTGCTCTGCCTCTGAAGGTGGGTGGCGCATTCCACTCTCCTTTGATGCAACCAGCCAAGGACGAACTGCAGGCTGCTATTGAGAAGACTGAAGTGAAGACTCCAAAATGTCCTGTTTATCAGAATGTTGACGGAAAGCCACATACTGACCCCGCTGAAATCAAGGCAAACCTGATTGCTCAGTTAACAAGCTCTGTACGCTGGACACAGTGTGTTCAGAATATGATTGCCGATGGTGCTGACGATTTCACAGAGTGCGGACCTGGTAAGGCTTTGCAGGGCATGATTGCCAAGATTAACAAGGAAGTTTGCGCTCACGGAATTGAGTAATTGTATATTAGAAGGAGGACGATATGGAGAAGGTTATCATCTACCAGGTGTTCACGCGCCTATATGGCAATAGGAACACGCATCGACAGGAAAACGGAACCATCGAAGAGAATGGTTCGGGAAAGATGGCAGATTTCACTCCTCAGGTATTGAAGGGACTGTCACAGATGGGGGTTAGTCATGTGTGGTATACGGGTATTATCCGTCATGCCACCACCACTGACTATACCGCCTATGGCATCCCTCGTCAGCATGCAGCTATTGTGAAGGGAAAGGCGGGTTCGCCTTACGCCATTACCGACTACTATGACGTAGATCCCGACTTGGCAGTGGATGTGGCTAAACGTATGGAGGAGTTTGAGGCATTGGTGTCGCGAACGCATGAGGCTGGAATGAAGGTGATTATCGACTTCGTGCCCAACCATGTGGCTCGTCAGTATCATTCTGTCTGCAAACCGGTAGGAGTGAAAGACTTAGGAGAAGACGACCATACGGATCGAGGTTTCGACCCAGTCAACAACAACTTCTATTACTGTCCCGGACAACGCTTTACTCCATATTTTGATCTTTATCACGGTGAGGCGGAACCTTATGTGGAAGAGCCTGCCAAAGCTACAGGTAATGACCATTTCGACAATGCCCCGGGCAAGAACGATTGGTATGAAACGGTGAAGCTGAACTATGGTGTTGATTACTATGCAGGTGGAGTAGGGCATTTTGAACCCATACCTGACACTTGGAAGAAGATGACGGATATTCTGTTGTTCTGGGCGTCGAAAGGTATTGATGGTTTCCGATGCGATATGGCTGAGATGGTGCCGGCTGCATTCTGGAAGTATGCTACAACCATTGTCAAGCAGAAGTACAAGGATATGGTCTTTGTGGGCGAGGTGTATAACCCGCAGGAGTATCGCAATTATATTGCCTCAGGTTTCGACTGGCTGTACGATAAGGTAGGCATGTACGATACGATGCGTGCTGTTATCTGTCATCAAGCTCCAGCGTCGGCTATCAGTAGTGCATGGCAACGTACGGATGATATTCGCGACCACATGCTCTACTTCTTGGAAAATCACGACGAACAGCGTATTGCCAGTGACTTCTTTGCCGCTGATGCCGTGAAAGGTGTTCCTGGGATGATAGCATCTCTGTTGATGCAGCAGAATCCCTTTATGCTTTATGCAGGTGAGGAATACGGCGAACACGGCATGGATAAAGAGGGCTTCAGCGGAAACGATGGTCGCACCACGATTTTCGACTATTGGAGTATCGATACGTTGTGCCGTGCTGACCAGAAGAAGTTGACGACCAAGGAAAAGCAACTCTTCGATATCCACAAGCGTGTCATGCAGATTGCACGCAAGGAGAAAGCTGTTCGCGAGGGCGTATTCTTCGATGTGATGTATGTGAATCCACAACTTGAACGTCAGTATGTTTTCTTGCGTAAGGCAGGCAAGAACTTGCTGCTGGTAGCTGTCAATTTCGACGACTATGCTGTAGCTGTTGACGTAACGATTCCTGCTCATGCTTTCGACTATCTCAAGGTAAAAGAGGGCATTTATCCTGCAACTGATTTGCTGACGAAAGAGAAGGAAGATACATTGCTGAAACGTGATGGTAGTATAAGGCTGACTATGGATGCTCGCGGAGCTTACATCTTAAAGTTCAAAGTTTAGGAGTATGGCTGATTATATTCTGAACGAACATAATAAAGAGGAGTTCCCTCCTGCCCATACGGCTGAACATCTGCTGAATCAGACGATGACTCGATTGTTTGGTTGCAAACGTTCGTATAATGCACATATTGAGCGTAAGAAGAGCAAGATGAGCTTCTATCTTGATCATAAACCTTCGCGCCAAGAGGAGAAGGAGATTGAGCGCCGGATGAACGAATTGATTGAGGAAGATTTGCCAGTGACGTTTGAATTCGTTACACAGGACAGTCTGCCGGAGGGCGTCTCACTCGACCGATTACCGGATAATGCCTCAGAAACTATCCGATTGGTGCGTATTGGTGATTACGATGTTTGTCCTTGTATAGGGAAACATGTGCGCTCTACGAGTCAGATAGGGCGTTTTGAAATGCTCGGCACCAATTGGGATGAGCACGAACATTCGTTTAGGGTACGATTTAAAATTGTATAGAAATAAAGAATCCCAGCTTCCGAGAGGCTGGGATTCTTTATTAGTTCTTATTTGTTTCCAGGATATTCCATTCGCAAAAATACTGGGTAGTGGTCGGAGTAGGTCAAGTCTGCCTTGTAATAGCTGGTTCCCTTCAAAGCCTCACTATGGAAGATGTAGTCAATACGGACACTCTTCTTACCACGGTATGTGCCCATCCAGCCTCCGCCTCCACATTCTTTGAATCCATCTACCAGATTGCCAAGCATGGTCTTATAGACATACGAATAGGGCACGTCATTAAAGTCACCGCATACAATAACCGGCGTGGTCGTAGAGCGAATCTCCTGTGCCAACATGTTAGCCTGACTGGCACGGAAGAGCATGCCTAATGTGTAGTTGCCATATACCGCATCCAATACGCGATTGGTTTGTACTTCATGGCCTTGCATTTCCAGTTTTCCTGCCTTATAGATCGTACGGTTGATTCCAGTACTCTCAAGGTGGACACAGAATACACGGATGGTCTGTCCGCCAACGTTGATGTCAGAAAACATACCTGCCTGGTTAGAATCCTCAAAGAGGAAAGGCTTTGTCTTCTTAATGGGGTAACGGCTGAAGATAACACAATCTCTGCCAGCATTTGCCACGTAAGGGAAGTATTCCTTATATGATTCGACGTTGTTATGATCACCGCTGTTTTCCATAAACTCTTGGATGCAGAAAACGTCCACTTTCTGTCGTTTCATCTCAGCCAGAATATCCTGAGACAGGAAACCGGAAGTCTCTCTGTTGAATCGAGCCACGTTATAAGTAGCTACAACCAACTCTTTTGCCTGAGGTGACGCAGGCTTCTCGTTCACACTTCCAAACTGAACCACTGTTCCGATGTAGGGAATACAGCAGGCTATTGTGACAACAGGTAGGATAGCAATGAACCAACGTTTGCGTACCAACCAATAAATCAGCAACAGGAAATTGATAACAATCAGGATAGGCAGAATATACACTACCATCGCCCTGGCCATATTACCAGCAGGATTGACATCGCCTCCGAACAGGCCTAAGAAAGTATAGGCAGAAACAATAAGTTGTAGCACGAGAAACATCATGGCTACATACTTATAGACAGCAAGTTTTCCCATATGAATTAAATTTTCAAGTATTTCTGAATCTTATCCAGCAAATCTTCCACACGGAAAGGCTTTGCCATGAAATCGTTGCAGCCAGCCTCTTTTGCTTCCTTGATATTCTCGTCGAAAGCATAAGCACTCAGTGCGATGATAGGGATTTCGCGATTCACTTCCTTGATGATACGTGTAGCATCAAGTCCGTTCATATCTGGCATACGAATGTCCATCAGAATCAGGTCTGGGTGCTCATCTTCACATAAGGTGACAGCCTCGATACCATTATGGGCGCGGAGCAATCTGTAACGCTTTGACAGAACAACCTTTACCAATTCGTAGTTGTTGTCCTCGTCTTCTGCTACAAGAATCAGAGGCGCATTCTGCACGTCTGTGCGCGTGCTGACACGAATGGTACGTGAATTGGTAGTAATACGGGTATTTTTTGATACACCACCGATAGTTCCTTCGAAGGGTAGGGTGAAACGGAATGTAGAACCCTCGCCCAGTGTTGATGATACATTGATGGTACCACCCAGTTTCTCCACGATAATCTTACTCAAAGGCAACCCCAGTCCATATCCGTTCTGCTTCGTCTCTGCATCCTTTGAAACGTAGGTCTTGAAAATATTATCTATATCTTCCGGAGCAATTCCTGAGCCTGTGTCAGATACAAAGAATTCCACCTCCTGACCATCGTTCACCATACGATAACCATAGGTGATGCTACCTTTTGAAGTGTGCTTGAGAGCATTACTAATCAGATTCGAGAACACCTGCATGATGCGGTTAGCGTCGGTATTCAGGGTAACAGCCATATTAGGCTTGTTCCACACCATCTGCACCGTATCAGGACATCTGAACTTAAAGGTGTTCTTAATATTGTGACAAAGCTCGTTCAAATCTGTCATTGTCTTCTTGACAACCACTTCACCCGATTCAACTCTCGACAAATCGAGAATTTCATTAATCAAGGTCAGTAGACGAGCATTGTTACTCTCGATAATCTCCATGTATTTTGTGCGTTCTTCCTGAGAGTCTGTTTCACACATCACTCTTGAAAAACCTTCTATGGCATTAAGTGGAGTGCGTATTTCATGACTCATGTTAGCCAGAAAGAGGGATTTCATTTTGCTTGCCTTCTCTGCTTCATGAGTCTTTCCTTCGTATTCAGCCAGTTTTGCATTTGCATCAAATAATTGCTTATTTGCTGCATCCAGTTTGGCGTTGATTTCTGCTATTTTCTGAAGTAGTGTCTCCCTTTCAACTTGGTCCATCTTATATCAAGATAACATAATACTTTGCAAAGATATATAAAAATTTTTATTCAGCAAAGAGAAAAATAAAATTTTTTCATCCTCTCTTCGCTTTTTCCCATGCCCCACTGCTTTTGTGTGTTCTAAGATAAGTCATCCCCCTGAATACATTCAGATTCATAAATAAAAAATAATAGGGCACATAGAGCAATTTGTTTCTCCTTCCGTATTGTTCCAGCAGGTAGCCCAGATAGGCCGCCAGATAGAACACCAGTTGTAATACCCATATCCACGTATAAATATTTCCTGCCTTGAGGAATACCAGCAGAACGTTGAGTGGAATGAGCAGTAGCAGTGCAATGGGGGTTATACTCCATCGCAACACGCGGTGCGAAACAAATTGAAAAGCAACTACAGGTTGGCGTAAGGGATTCATCATGTTGCGAAGCCACCAGATGCTTTGCAGTCCTCCTGCAGCTATACGGCGTTTGCGTTTCGATTCCTCTGTGAGATCGGCAGAGCCGTATTCCATAGCATAAGCATCAGCAGTGTAAGCTATTTTATAACCCTTATCTACCATTCTGAGCGACATCACGAAATCGTCGAGCAAAGCATTCTCAGGCATGGATTCGTACAGCGAACGTCTGATAGCACACAATTCGCCTGCGGCTCCCATGGCCGAGTATAGTTCGCCATCCCATCGTTTCAGTGTACTCTCGTATTTCCAGTAGAGGCCTTCTCCCTCAGCAGCAGCCTGTCCTTCATGACGAGCAGCAACACGTTTCTCACCAGCTACGCAGGCTACCTTCGGGTCCATAAAGCAACGCACAATCTCCTGTATTGACTCAGGGTTGAGCATTGTATTGGCATCTGTCATCACTACCAGTTCACTCTTCACGAGCGACAGGCCATGATTCAAAGCCGCTGTTTTACCACGACGTTCAGGTGAGTAAATCACCTCAACGTCATGGTATTTAGCTAAATAGTCATTTGTATGGTCGTTAGAACCATCAGTCACCCAAACCACTTTCAGTTTCGGATACTTTATCTGGCGGGTGTTCTCCATCTTGGAATCCACGATGTCCTGTTCGTTGTAGGCGCATATCATCAGCGTCACCTCAGGCAACTCATTGTCAGGGGGCAGTTCCCTTTTCTTTTGTTTGCCGTAAATCAATCGCTTGATGTTCACCAGTACCCACAACAACATTCCGTAGCCGATGTAGGTATAAAAAACCAATATCAGGCAAATCCAAAATACTATTTTCAGGGCTATCATGGCTGTAGCTTTAAATGACTATTCGTTCGTTTCTATTTCTTCCTGCATGTCAATAAACTGGCGATTCTTGTCGTAGAATTCATACTGAAGGAAAGCCAGTTTCTGCGAAGAAACAATTCTAATTCCCCAGCCATATTTCATTTGCCAGCGACGTTTCAGCGAAACGATTCCCTGGTTGATATAAGCTGCGACATAAGGGTGTACGTGTAGTGAGAAGCTTTTGATGCCTATCTTATTCACAAGGCGATCAATTTTGCTCTCCAACTGGTCAGTAAACAGGATAGAAGATTTAATTTTTCCCTTGCCGAAACAAGTCGGGCAAGTTTCCTCTACGTTGACATCCATAGCAGGACGCACACGTTGGCGCGTAATCTGCATCAGTCCGAATTTACTCAGTGGCAGGATGTTATGACGGGCACGGTCTTTCTGCATGTTCTTGCACATTCGTTCATACAGCATCTGACGGTCTTCTGCAAGATTCATGTCGATAAAGTCCACTACGATGATACCTCCCATATCCCGTAGTCGCAATTGGCGTGCCAATTCGTCAGCAGCCCCCAGGTTCACCTCAAGTGCGTTGGCCTCTTGTCCGTTTTCTGCTTTTGTCCGGTTTCCGCTGTTCACGTCCACCACGTGCATGGCTTCCGTATGCTGAATAATCAGATAGGCACCACGTTTATAGTTGACGGTACGTCCGAACGAGGCTTTCAACTGTTTGGTAACGTTGAAATTGTCGAAGATGGGTACAGAGCCTGTGTATAGTTTGACGATGTCCTTTTTTTCAGGAGCAATCAGTCCGACGTAGTCTTTCACCTGTTGGAAGATGTCGGTATCGTTCACAAAGATACCATCGTAGGTGGGGTCGAAGAGGTCGCGCAGTAGTGCTACCGCTCTACCTGTCTCCTCATAAGCCAATACAGGAGTCGTTGTCGACTTCTGTACTTTTGTAATGGCATCTTCCCAACGTTTCAGTAAGACTTTCAATTCGGCATCAAGCTCAGCTACGCGCTTTCCTTCGGCTGATGTTCTGACGATGACGCCAAAGTTTTTAGGCTTGATACTTTGTACGAGTTGTTTCAGACGTGTACGCTCTTCGCCTTTTTTAATCTTCGAAGAGACGGAAACCTTATCCTGGAAGGGCATCAGCACCATGTATCTTCCTGCAAAACTCAGTTCGCAGGTCAGACGTGGTCCCTTTGTCGAGATGGGTTCTTTCACCACCTGTACCAAGATTTCCTGTCCTTGCTTGAGAGTGTTCTGTACGCTTCCCTCTTTGGGAAGGTCGGGTAGTCTTGAAGCTTTTGCAATCGGGAAAAGCTTCTTCCTGTCACTTTGTACCTGTTTTAGGTACTTTTCGTAAGAGCAAAATTGAGAACCTAAGTCAAGATAGTGTAAGAAAGCATCGCGTTCCGATCCCACTTCCACGAAGCACGCATTCAGTCCAGGCATCAGTTTCCTGACTCTGCCCAGATAAATGTTACCAACGGAGAACGAAGCCTCTCGTTTCTCGTTCTGGTATTCCACCAGATCCTTGTCTTCGAGTAGCGCTATCGAAATCTCTTTCGGTTGGACGTCAATGATTACTTCACTTGTCATGATTGTAGATTTGTTTTTTAACTGAAAGGGTGCACCAACTTGTCTTTCGACTTGTTGGTACACTCCTTTCATCTTTTTTCTATGAGCAGTTTTTACTTGCTCTTGTGACGATTCTTGCGCAGTCTCTTCTTACGCTTGTGAGTGGCCATCTTGTGACCCTTCTTTTTCTTTCCGTTTGGCATGATTATAATATTTTAATTGTTTAATGTTATTTCATTTTAGCAATAAAGCTCTTGGCAGGTTTGAAAGCAGGGAAATCGTGTGCTTCAATAACCAGTGTGGTATTCTTGGAAATATTTCGAGCAGTCTTTTGGGCACGATGCTTAACGGTGAAAGTGCCGAATCCGCGAAGGAAGACATTCTCTTTTCTCTCTGCCATACACTGGCGTATTTCCTCCATAAACGCTTCTACAGTGGCTGCAACGTCTCTTTTTGCAAGACCAGTGTCCTCAACAATCTTGTTGATAATATCTGCTTTTGTCATCTTGATTCTAATCTCTTAAATGTTTATCTTCTGTTCTTTTCTCATTTCGGACTGCAAAGATACTGATTTTCAGTAAGAAACGAAAATTTCTCAGCACTTTTTTTCTAAAAAACTTCAATTCTTTGATATTTGCTGTAATCTTGCAATGTATTTTCCGATAATGTCAAACTCCAAATTAACCACGCTTCCCACTCGGATATCGCAGAAGTTTGTGTGTTCGAAGGTGTAGGGGATGATAGCCACCTGGAACGTATTGCTCGTAGGGTTGCACACCGTCAGCGATACGCCGTTCACCGTCACCGATCCCTTGTCCACCGTGAAATATCCGTTCAGCGCCATCTCCTTGTTCTCCTCGTATTCGAAGGTGAAGTAGGTCGAACCGTCAGCATCTTCTACTGCGATACAGCGGGCAGTCTCGTCCACATGTCCCTGTACGATGTGTCCGTCCAGTCGTCCGTTCATCATCATCGAGCGTTCCACATTCACCTTGTCACCCTCTTTCAGCAATCCCAAGTTCGAACGGTCCAGTGTTTCCTTCATAGCCGTTACGGTATAGGTGCCATTCTCTATCCGTACTACGGTCAGACACACCCCATTATGCGACACGCTTTGGTCTATTTTCAGTTCGTCCACAAACGAACAACGCAGGGTGAAGTCTATATTCTCCCTGTCTTTCTTGATAGCCACAACGGTGGCAAACTCTTCAATAATGCCAGAAAACATAACTCTTATCGCTCTATGATGAAAAAAAGAAAGGGTCGCACCGAGGATGTGATGAAAACTCCTTTGTTATAAGATGAAGAGCGCTCTCAGCCTTTGTAATCCACTGGTTTTTCAACGACTCCCTTTGGGGGAGATGTGGCCCGCCATTGACAAAAGAAACAACTCAGTTTTCAATGTAATTTGATGAGTATCCCGATCGAATCGATACGACCCCGTTTCTTCTATATTATAAATTATGTACGTGTGTGCGCGTAATTAGTAAGCAAACAAGGGGTAATCCTTCATTCGCTCGTTCACACGCTTGCGCACGCTTGCAATTACCTGTTCGTCCTCAGGAGCATTCAGCACTTCTTCAATCAGAGCAGCAATCTCCACCATCAGGTCTTCCTTGGCACCACGAGTAGTGATAGCAGGAGTACCCAGACGGATACCACTGGTCTGGAAAGCTGAACGACTGTCGAATGGTACCATGTTTTTGTTGACTGTGATGTCAGCTGCCACCAGTGCATTCTCAGCCACCTTACCAGTCAGTTCAGGATACTTCGAACGCAGGTCAACCAGCATGGAGTGGTTGTCCGTACCACCACTGACGATGGTAAATCCACGCTTGATCAGTTCCTCTGCCAGCACCTTGGCATTCTTCTGCACCTGCTTAGCCCACTCCTTGAATTCTGGTTTCAGTGCTTCACCGAAAGCCACAGCCTTAGCAGCAATCACGTGCTCCAATGGACCACCTTGCTGTCCTGGGAATACGGCAGAATTAAGCAGTTGCGACATCATCTTCGTTACGCCCTTTGGTGTCTTCAGTCCCCATGGATTCTCGAAGTCTTTACCCATCAGGATGATACCACCACGTGGACCACGCAGTGTCTTATGAGTAGTAGAGGTCACGATATGAGCATACTTCACGGGGTTGTCCAGCAAACCGGCAGCAATGAGACCTGCAGGGTGTGCCATATCAATCATCAGCAGAGCACCCACCTTGTCGGCTATCTCGCGCATACGCTTGTAGTCCCATTCACGACTGTAAGCCGAGCCACCACCGATAATCAGTTTGGGCTTGTGCTCCAGAGCCAGACGCTCCATCTCGTCATAATCCACACGACCCGTTTCCTTGTTCAGATTGTAACCTACGGGTTTGTAGAGAATACCACTTGTATTCACCAACGAGCCATGCGACAGGTGACCGCCGTGATCCAAGTTCATACCCATGAAGGTGTCGCCAGGTTTCAGTACTGCCAGCAAAACGGCAGCATTAGCCTGTGCACCAGAGTGGGGCTGTACGTTGGCATATTCAGCACCGAACAGTTTGCATACACGGTCGATGGCCAGTTGCTCCACCTCGTCAACCACCTGACAGCCGCCATAGTAGCGATGGCCAGGATAACCCTCAGCATATTTGTTGGTCAGATAACTGCCCATAGCTTCCATTACTTGATCGCTGACGAAGTTTTCCGAAGCAATCAGTTCGATACCTTTCAGTTGGCGTTGATGCTCTTTTTCGATGAGCTCAAAAATCGTGTTGTCTCTTTCCATTTTCTTATTTAGTTTTGTTGTTTTTTATCCATTCATTGACAGGAGGAATTCCTCATTCGAACGTGTCTGTACCAAGCGGTCGCGTACAGTATTCATAGCCTCGATGGGGTTCATTTCGGCAATGTACTTACGCAGAATCCACATACGGTTCAGTGTAGTAGGATCCTGAAGCAAGTCGTCGCGACGTGTTGACGAGAGTACCAGGTTGACCGCAGGATATACACGCTTGTTCGACAGCATACGGTCCAACTGCAATTCTGAGTTACCCGTACCCTTGAACTCCTCGAAGATGACCTCATCCATCTTCGAACCTGTGTCAGTCAGAGCGGTAGCGATGATGGTCAGCGAACCACCGTTCTCGATGTTACGGGCAGCACCGAAGAAGCGCTTAGGCTTCTGCAGAGCGTTGGCATCCACACCACCCGTCAGTACCTTACCTGAAGCCGGTGCAACGGTATTATAGGCGCGAGCCAGACGTGTAATAGAGTCGAGGAAGATCACGACATCGTGTCCGCACTCCACCATACGCTTAGCCTTTTCCAGTACGATACCGGCAATCTTCACGTGGCGGTCGGCAGGTTCGTCGAATGTTGAGGCTATCACCTCGGCATTCACCGTGCGAGCCATATCTGTCACCTCCTCAGGACGCTCATCAATCAACAGCATCATGATGTAGGCCTCAGGATGGTTGGCAGCAATAGCGTTGGCAATATCCTTCATCAAGATGGTCTTACCCGTTTTAGGCTGTGCCACAATCAGCGCACGCTGTCCCTTACCGATGGGTGAGAAAAGATCGACGATGCGAACTGAAGGATTCGTTGTCGCTGGGTCACCACAGAGTTTGAATTTCTCTTCAGGGAAGAGTGGGGTGAGGTGTTCGAAGCTCACGCGGTCGCGCACTTCCTGAGGCAGACGGCCGTTGATGGTCTTCACATCCGTCATAGCGAAATATTTCTCGTTGTCGTGCGGTGGGCGCACCATACAGTCTATCACGTCACCGGTTTTCAGTCCATAGCGCTTCACCTGCTGTGGGCTCACATAGATATCGTCGGGCGATGACAGGTAGTTATAGTCGCTGGAGCGCAGGAAGCCATAGCCGTCCTGTAACATCTCCAGAACACCATTACCTGAAATCAAATTCTCGAAGTTATAACTCTCCACAGGTGCATAACCCTTGTTCGGCATGTAGGCGTTCATTTCCTGCATACCCATATTCTGAGTGGGTTGTGTCAATGGGCGGTCGAAGATGTCGAGGGTAGGAATAGCCTCACCGTCTTCGATGGGTATATCCACAACGGTAATGAAGTCAGTACCGTCGCCTGGGTCACCAGCCCATACTCCGTCACTTGTTGTACCGACAGCCTCTTCTGGCTGCTGAGCCATTTTTGCCTGCAGTTTCTCGATGGCCTCAGGGTCAAAATCTCCCTCAGCTTCGTTAGCAGCCTCAGGAACCTCAGCCGCTTCAGTATCCTGTTCAGCATTCTCTGCCTTAGTTTCTGCTTCTGCTTCAGCTTCAGCAGCCTCACGTGCAGCTATTTCTTCCAGTTCCTTCTTCGATTTGCGACCACGTTTCTTAGGAGCAGGTTTCTCTTCTGCCTCCGTTTCAGTTACAGCTTCCGGTGCAGTTTCATCCACAGCCTTCTGTGCAGGCTCCGCTGCTTCAGCCTCTGCAAACAGGTCGTCGAGCGAAGGCTGTTTGGTCTTCGCAGGTTTCGTGGTTGAGGTGTCAAGTTTCTCGGCCTCGGCACCGTTCACCGTATAGACCTTACTGTCTTTCTTGGTAATTCTGGTACGTTTACGTTTCGTAGCACCTCCGTTAGCAGCTGAGTCTTCAGCGGCTTTGTCAAGAATGGCATAGATGACCGTTTCCAACTCGTCATCCTGTTTCACCTTAACACCGAGGTCATTGGCTATTTCCATCAACTGGGGAATATCCATTTGTTCTAATTCATTCTTCGTATACATATATAATAATGTGTATTCGTTTTACTCTTGTTTTTTGAAAAATCGGGTGGAAATGTTTCACGAACGGAAACACTTTTGATTAATTTCGAGTGCAAAGGTAACCATTTTATTCTGATTATCCAAACATTCTTACCCGTTTTTTTTCTTGAATTGTTATTTCCTGATTTACTCTTCTTCTTTGGTAGCAGCCGATGGCTCCTTTGGTGTAGCCGTTGGAGCCGCATTCGTCTCGTCAGGAGCACCCGGTTCTGCCGTTGTCTGCTGACCCTCGACAGCAGGAATTACCTCCTGTTGCAGACTGTCAACAGCCAGACTGTCGGAATCCGATGCCATTTTCAGATAGCCGCCACAACTGTAGTCTATCATGTTGGCAGTCACAGACTCAGGCTTTTGGAATTTAGCATGATATTGCTTGAAGGCTGGGTCGCCCAACACCAGTTCCAGGAAGTTTCCGCATACAGGCAGCGCCGTACGGTTGCCCTGACCCAGCTTTCCTGTGCGGAAGTGGATGCTGCGATATTCGCCACCTACCCAAGCGCCTACTACCAGTCGTGGTGTCGTGCCCACGAACCATGCATCACTGTGGTTGTTCGATGTTCCCGTCTTACCTCCGAAGTCTGTGTCGTTTAGGTGTTTGCTGATGAATCGGTAGAGAGCCGAACTCGTACCGTGCATACCGCCCTGCAACAGTTGTGTCACGAAGAAAGCACTCTTCTCTGACAGCGCCTGCTTTTCCTCCTGCTTTTCGGCATTATAGATTTCTTTGCCGTCGCGATCCAGAATGCGGCTAACCAATACGGGTTTATGAGCTATACCATTGTTGACAGGTGTGCAGTAGGCGTTCACCAGTTCCAACAAGTTCACATCCGACGACCCCAGTGCCAATGCCGGTGTGGCATCCAGTTTCGACTCGATACCCATATCGTGTGCAGTCTTTACAATCTGTGGAATACCCACTTCCTGTCCCAGTTTCACAGCCACCGAGTTGATACTCATGGCGAATGCCTGTTTCAGGGTGATATTCTGATTCGAGAATCGTCCGTCGGCATTATGTGGAGTCCATGTTACCTCCTTGCCGTGGTCCATCACCTTCATCGAGATGTAGGAGTCTTCGCGTGTGTCACAGGGTGTGATACCCTGGTTCATAGCTTCCGCATAGACGAAGAGTTTGAACGTAGAACCAGGTTGGCGCATGGAGGTTACCTTGTCGTATTTCCACGTCTTGAAGTCCAGATCGCCCACCCAAGCCTTCACGTGTCCTGTCTGTGGTTCAATAGCCACGAAACCGCAGTGCATGAAGTGTTCCATATATCTGATGGAGTCGAGCGTTGACATTTCCTTTTCGATGAATCCCTGTTCGTAGTCAAACAGTTTCACGGGGTGGGGCAGATTCAGGTGGTAGTCAATCGAATCCTTATTCCCATCATATTTCTGCGACAGATATTTATAATAAGGTAGGCGCTTAGCCAAGTCCTCGATGAAATTCGGAATTTCCTGTCCGTGTTCGTCGCGCCACGGGTTCATGCCCAACCAATGGTTGTCGAAGTTTCTCTGTACGATGCGCATCTGTTTGGTGACAGCTTCTTCCGCATAGCGTTGCATACGTGTGTCGAGTGTGGTGTAAATCTTCAAACCGTCCTTATAGAGGTCTATGTCGTTCTCGTTGCACCACGACTGCAATTCCGACTTCACCGCCTCACGGAAGTAGAGCGCCAGTCCGTCGTAGTTATTCTCCACACTGTAGTCCAGGTCAATGGCCTTCTGCGTCAGGGTGTCGTAAGCCTCTTTCGTGATGTCCTTATGCTTCAGCATATTGCTGAGCACCACATTACGACGGTCGAACGAGTTCTTCGGATTGATGCGGGGGTTATAGTACGTCGTCGCCTTCAGCAGTCCCACCAGAATGGCACACTGGTCGGGTGTCAGCTCGTGAGGTGTCGTTCCGAAATATGTCTTAGCCGCTGTCTTGATACCGAAGGCATTCGAACCGAAATCCACCGTATTCGCATACATTGTCAGAATTTCCTTCTTGTCGAAGAACATTTCCAGCTTCACGGCAGTAATCCATTCCTTGCTCTTCATGATGAGCATTTTCACGCCAGGAATATACCCCAGCAAACCGGTAGAATATTCCGTACGCACACGGAACATATTCTTCACCAACTGTTGGGTGATGGTCGAGGCACCACGGGCATCGTGGTGCACCACATAGTCTTTCAGTGCGGCAAACACAGCTCCGAAGTCGATACCGAAGTGCTGGAAGAAACGCTCGTCCTCCGTATCTATCAGGGCGCGCCAGAATATAGGGTTCACCTCCTCGTAGTTCACGGGCGTGCGGTTCTCGCTGAAATATTTGCCTATCAGTACATTGTCGGCACTATACAGTTCCGAAGCCTGAGGGTTTTTCGGATTCATAATCGAACTCATCGAGGGCGACTTTCCGAACAGCCACAGGAAGTTGATATCTACCATGAAAAGATAGAGGATAAATGCCACGATCAGCGAGGCGAAACCCAAGCCCGTCTTCGTGTACCATTTACGTCCTTGATACAATTCTTTATACCATTGCCAGAACTTCTTTGGTGCCTGACATGCCATTTCTAAGTACTTATTCATATTGTTTTATGTAGTTCAATATACAGTCTTTTTCATCAGGGTGAAACCAACGCATTTCCTCGTCGCGTTTATACCAAGTCAGTTGTTTGCGAGCGTATCGGCGCGTATTGCCTTTCATGCGTTCTATAGCCTCTTCCAGTGTCCAGGTTCCGTCCAGATAGTTGAACATCTCCTTATATCCCACGGTGTTCAGTGCATTGTGCTGTCGCTTGTCAGCCATCTGTCTCACCTCGTCCAGCAGTCCGTCCGCCATCATTTGGTCCACTCTCTGGTTGATGCGCGTATAGAGTTCCTCACGCTCTCGGTTCAGACCGATTTTCACAATCCTGAAGGGTCGTAATTTCTTTTCCTGTTTGCGGAACGATGTGTAGGTCTGTCCCGTCTGATAGCATATTTCCAATGCGTGAATCACGCGTCGGTAGTTCTTTCTGTCCACCACCGCCCAGTGTTCCGGGTCCAGTCGCTTCAAGTCTTCGCACAGGGCGTCGAGTCCCTCTTCTGCGTAGCGTCGCTTCATCTCCTGACGGATGTCATCGCGAACGGTGGGAATGTCGTCAATCCCGTTGCATACGGCGTCGATATACATCATGCTGCCTCCTGTGAGCAGTTGTATGGGTGCGTGTCTGAATTCCTGTTCCAACACCTGTAGCACGTCCTGTTCGTACATCGAGGCGTTGTAGTAGTCATCTATGCTGATGCTCCCCACGAAGTAGTGTCGCACCTCTTTCAGTTGTTCGTCCGTAGGTCGTGCCGTTCCGATGCGCAGTTCACGGTAAATCTGTCTTGAGTCGGCATTGATAATCGGAATACCGTAGTGTTTTGCCAGACCGATGCAGAGCTCCGTCTTCCCAACCGCCGTAGGTCCCGTAATAACAACAAGAGTCTTCAACTTTCAACTCTCAACTTTCAACTCTCCACTCACCGAATCACTCCGCGCTTCGAGCTTTCGATGAACGAACAGATGTACTCCACTTCCTTCGAATCAGGATAGATGGCACGCGCTTCGGCGATACCGTCCTTCAGCACACCCTTGGAATAGATGATGCGGTAGGCGTCGTGGATGGCCTCAATGACCTCGTTCGAGAATCCGCGACGGCGCAGACCTATCAAGTTCACGCCTGCGTAGCGCACGGGTTCCTTACCTGCTATGACGTAGGGTGGAATGTCCTGACTGGTGCGCGAACCGCCTTGGAACATGATGTAGCTGCCCACCTTGCAGAACTGGTGGAACAGACACGTTGCCGAGATGATGGCATAGTCCTCTACTTCCACCTCGCCGGCAAACTTCGTCGAGTTGCCGATGATGCATCCGTTGCCTATCACGCAGTCGTGAGCCACGTGCATATTCTCCATCAGCAAGTTACCGCTGCCCACCACCGTCTTGCCTTTCGAGGCTGTTCCGCGACTGATGGTCACGTTCTCGCGTATCGAGTTGTTGTCACCAATCTCACACGTCGTATCTTCGCCTTTGAATTTCAAGTCCTGGGGCTTCGTCGAGATACTTGCACCAGGGAAGAACTCATTGCCGTTGCCGATACGGGCTCCGTAGTGGATGGTTACATTATTCAGAAACTTATTGTTGTCGCCAATGACGACATTCTTGTCAATCACGCAGAATGGTCCGATGATGTTGCCGTCGCCCAACTGAGCCTCAGGGTCAACCACAGCCATTGGATGAATTTGATTTGCCATTTTTATTTATTCTTTACAATTTGAGCAGTGAAGGTAGCTTCGGCTACTACGTGGTCGCCTACGAAGATGTAGCCCTTCATCGACGAGATACCGTGGCGCACGGGAGCCAACAAATCTACTTTGAAAATCAGCGTGTCGCCTGGCACCACTTTCTGACGGAACTTCACGTCGTCAATCTTCATGAAGTATGTTGACCAGCGCTCAGGTTCCTCCAGCGTGTTCAGCACCAGCAGACCGCCACACTGTGCCATAGCCTCAATCTGCAGCACGCCGGGCATCACGGGCTCTTCGGGGAAGTGGCCCTGGAAGAAAGGTTCGTTGGCTGTCACGTTCTTGATACCCACAATCGTGGTAGCGCCCAGTGAAATCACCTTATCAACCAACTGCATGGGGTAGCGGTGGGGCAGCAATTCGCGGATTTTGTTCACATCCATCTCCGGAGCCTCGTTGGGGTCGTAGATTGGAGCCTGAATTTCGTGCTTGCGAATCTCCTTGCGCATCTGTCGCGCAAACTTATTATTAATAGTATGTCCCGGGCGCGTAGCAATGATACGTCCCTTGATGGGCTTGCCTATCAGAGCCATATCGCCGATGATGTCCAGCAGTTTGTGGCGCGTACACTCATTCTCCCACACCAGCGGCTTGTGCTGTATGTAGCCCAGCTCGTTGGCGTCGCGGTGCTCCACATGCAGCATGTCTGCCAGCATGTCCAGACGCTCCTGTGTGGTCTGACGCTCGTAGATCACGATGGCGTTATCCAAGTCGCCGCCCTTGATGAGGTTAGCCTGCAACAGCGGTTCGATGTCGCGCACGAAGACGAAGGTGCGTGCAGCGGCAATCTCCGTTTCAAACTGCTCGGCACTCTCCAGCGTAGCAAACTGCGAGTTGATGAATTTCGACTCAAAGGAACACATCGCTGTCAGCGAGAACTGCTCGTCGGGCAGAATGGTGATGCACGAACCCGTTGCCTCGTCTTTCACCTCTATCTTCTTTCGGATGATGTACCAGTCCTTGGGGGCATTCTGTTCCTCAACGCCCACCTCCTTGATGCGCTCCACATACTGAATGGCGCTTCCGTCCAAGATGGGGAACTCAGGACCGTTCACCTGTATGGCACAGTTGTCTATCCCCATAGCGTAGAGGGCTGCCAATCCGTGTTCAACGGTCGATACGCGAACATCGCCTTTGCCCAGTACGGTGCCACGCTGCGTGTCCACCACATTCTCGGCAATAGCGTCAATCACGGGTTCGCCTTCCAAGTCTATACGCTTGATTTTATAACCAGTATTCTCAGGGGCTGGATTGAATGTCACAGTGAGGTTTAATCCAGTATGCAGTCCTTTACCGAAAAGGGAAAAGCTGCCTTTGAGTGTCTTCTGTTTCATGATGTATTATTTGTTCTTCTTCAATTCTTCTATTTCCTTGCGCAGTGCGCCCAGTTCGCGATACATGTCGGGCAGTTTCTTCATCACGGCCTGAGCCTTGAAGAACACCTTCGGGTCGATGGCTGGCGCACCAATCAGCTGTTCGCCGTTGCCCTTGGTGTTGCTGATGACACCGCTCTGAGCGCCGATGAATGTCTTGTCGGCAATGGTGATATGACCGGAGAAACCAGCCTGTCCGCCCACCATACACCAGGCACCGACTTTTGTCGAACCAGCCATACCCACCTGGGCTGACATCACCGTGTTCTCGCCAATCTCGCAGTTGTGTGCCACCTGAATCAGGTTGTCCAGCTTTACACCTTTGTGAATCACCGTCTGACCCATCGTCGAACGGTCCACACACGTATTGGCGCCGATTTCCACATTGTCCTCTATCACCACGATACCCATCTGGGGAATCTTGTCGTAACCCTCCTGGCTGGGGGCAAACCCGAAGCCGTCGGCACCGATTACCGCACCTGCGTGGATGGTGACGTTCTGACCAATCTGGCAACCGTCATAAATGGTTACGTGGGGGTAAATCATCGAACCCTTGCCTATCTTCACGCCGTCGCCCACGTAGGTGAACGGACCGATATACACATCCTCACCGATTTCCGCTGTCTTCGATATGAATGCCAACGGGTCAACGCCCTTCTTCTTAGGCAGCGATGCGGCGTACATCTGCATCAGCTTTGCTACACACTCGTAGGCATTGGGCACACGAATCAGTGTGGCCGTGACGGGATGCTCCAGTACCACGTCGTCGTTGATGAGCACCACCGAGGCTTTCGTCTCGTAAATGAAATGAGTGTATTTGGGATTCGACAGGAACGTGATAGCTCCTTCTTTACCTTCCTCTATCTTCGCGAAGGTGTTGACTTTCGCCTGTTCGTCACCCTCTACGCGTCCACCGATAAAGTCGGCTATTTGTTTGGCTGTAAACTCCATTATTTTCGTGTAATTTTATAAAATCCTTGCAAAGGTACAACTTTTTTCTTAAAAACGATGATAACAGAGGTAATATTTACGTATTTTTTTGGAAAGAAGTTGCACATTTAGGATTTCTGAAGCTTCTGCGATGTCTTTTACGCTCCCGTCCTTGTATAAAATTCCGATGCTGTCGTCCTCGGGATTATACATATCCTTGCCCAGTTCCGTCAGCGACATCATGTAGCGGGTGTCCTCCAGCGGAATGTCCATCCGGGCGGCTATGTGCTGACGGATATCGTTCACGTATTCCTCGGTGGGAGCCTCCTCCGTCACCTCCACTTTGAACAGGTGGCGGTCCAGCATATCTGTCGCCAAAGTGGAAAGAATTTTGTCGTCCGATTTCTTCCACACCTTCATCGCGCTCCATATATCCGAATCGTCCAAATCGCTATACATTTCCAGCGCCTCGTCGTGCGTAGCAAACCAAGCGTCATCTACATCATTGCGAAGGAAGTAGGCGAGGGCAGGGGTCGCAAAAATCTCTTTACCCGATTTCGCTAATTCCTTGGCTCTCAACAGAGTATTAATCAGTATCTTCTCGTAGCCAACGGCGGTTTTGTGCAGATACACCTGCCAGTACATCAGTCGTCTGGTGGTCAGGAAATTCTCAATCGAGTAGATGCCTTTCGAATCCACCACCAGCCGGTCGTCCTTCACGTTCAGCATCTTGATGATGCGTGCCGACCCGATGTTTCCTTCCGTCACACCTGTAAAGAAAGAGTCACGGCGGATATAGTCCAGTCTGTCCATATCCAACTGGCTTGAAATCAGCTGGTGGAAAATCTTGTTGGGATATTCATCCTTAAAGATACTGATAGCCAGATTCAGTTGCCCGTGCATCTCCCTGTTGATCTGTTCCATCATCAGCAGCGAGATGTCCTCGTGCGATATTCCGTGCATCAGCGTATGCTCCAGCACGTGCGAGAAGGGACCATGCCCGATGTCGTGCAGGAGGATGGCAATTTTCACTGCCTCCTCCTCCGAATCGAAGATATACACCCCTTTTTCCTTCAGCGACTTCACCGCCTCCGTCATCAGATACAGCGCTCCCAGCGAGTGTTGGAATCGCGTATGCCGTGCCCCTGGGTACACCGACGAAGCCAGTCCCAGTTGGTTAATGCGGTTCAGTCGTTGGAACAGCGGGTGCTGCACCACGTTGTATATCAGTCCCTTCCTGATTTTGATAAACCCGAACACCGGGTCGTTGATGATCTTATATCCATCCATAGCGACTGCAAAATTACATATAATTTCTGAGATTCTAAGCCAACCAGAGATAAAAACAGAAAAAATGCCCCGAAAGTTAGAAATCAAGGCCTCCATACGCTCAATCCTAATCCTTTCGATGTCCCCACGACTCATGAACTGGAACCAGCCAGATATCAGTTCTTCTTGCATTCTGCCCGGAGATCTTCGAGCGCTTTATATTCTGCCGGATCATATTTCACGATAGGAGCGATAGTCATTCTGGCTGTATGGCCAAGTCTTTTCTCAAGAATTTTATACTCCGTGTATTGCGAAAGAATCAGTTCCTTCATCTCGTCGGTCAGGGGGAGTTCGCGCTCTAACCCCGATTCCCGCAGCATCACCCGACTTCTGGATGCTACCGACAGTTCTACATGCAGTTGTACATAACAGATAATATCGAAGAAATCCTCTGGGGGGAAAGCGTCCTTGACCGACTCGAGGAATTTGCCGGTTGAGGTGTCGTCCAAATGACCAGCCTTGATGGAGTCAAGTAGGTTTAGCTGTTTGTCGAGCCCAGTGTCTATCCAGTTATGGATCATTCCTACGTCGTAGAAGTAGGTCCATACCAATAGGCCTCCCAACGTGCCAGTAACGAGAAGGAACTGCACCAGCGGCACGAAATGGAAGGTGTTGTGGAACACGTGCAGCACAGGTGCTTCCGATAACAGGAATACAGACATTGCAATGTCGCTCTTTTTGACGACTGATCGGGAACGGGAATATTCAATCATACGTACTATCAGCATGAGTCCGGCAGCGACAATGGCACTGCAGCCCATGTGGACAAGGGCCACCTCCAGACCTCGGAAAAGAACGGTGCCAAGACCCATTCCATCGCCCCACAGCAGGTAGAAGATGTTCTCAAGAATGGAGAAACCGCCACCGATGGCTGCACCGCAGATGACGCTGTCGATGAAGAACACGATTTTCTTGCGGCTGGCCAACCAAAGAAGCGGGATGCCTTTGACAATCTCTTCTATGATGGGGTTGACGGAATCAGACTGACTTTCGGGAATAATCTTACCCGTCAATTGGAACAGGGCAAAACAGGCCAACGCTGTCAGCATACCACCTAGAAGCAATAGGAGAAGGCGCTTCACGCTGATGAGCGAGAAGTTGTCGATCTGATAGACGACAAAGATGTAGATGACAACGGGGAGGAGAGCAGCGACAAATAACATTATAACAGTTTGAGTGAGATCATGAATTCATTGTTTCCACGTTTCCCTCCATCGAATCCTGCTGGTGCAAACAGATGGCCGTAGCCAATAGACAATGTTGTCTTGAGATAATTCAGGAACACCAGTTCGGTGGTCAGCTGGATACCTGTACTGTAGTACATCTTGTGGGATTCGTGGGGATTCCAGGCGGAGAGTCCCGTTCCGAATAACGAGCACTGGATCCACGTCGGATAGCAGAACAGCGCACCGAAGTTGTTGAGACGGAGCGGGCGCAGGTTGAGCTCTGCCGTCGCCTTGGCATAGGAGTGTGCCGGGATAGCATCGATAGAGGCACCTGGCATCGCTAAGGTCGTACGATATTGGAAGGCATTCCTATTATCAACATAGTTATTGCGGAAACCACCGAAATAGGTATTGCCAAACACAGACTCTTCATCTCCGAAGTTATGACCTGCTGACGTACGGAGCCAGAACGAGGTGTTTCTGTCAAAGGGAACCAATGTGCCGAAGTTACCTGTAGCCTCTACTGAGGGATAAAACCGTCCGCCTGCCAGATAGCCGTAGCCTTCAACGCCTAACTCGTAGCCCTGCTCTTTCATCACGCCTCCCAACGAGGTGCGGGTCTTTGACCACTTCCCGTAAACCGATGCCGTCTGCATCGAACTGACATCCTGCACCTCAATCTCCTGATACAAGGGCAACGCATCCATGTCGCCGAAGGCTGCCACTGAGAAGCCCCATGACTTGTCATACGGCGTGATCAACTTGTTGGTATAGTCGTAGGCCAGCTGCACCACATACCCCTTACGGCTTCTTCGCATCGGACCGAAGAGGTCGTAGAAGTCCATATGGTTCCAGGCGGCCTTAAGGGTCCAGAAGTAGTATTTCCAGTCGAAGTCAACGTGGAATTTGTTTTTCCAGGCGTTGTTACTCCAAGGAGAGAGACCGACTGTCAGTTTCATGCTGCTCAGTCCTACGGGGTCATTCACGTTAAAGCGATAGCCAAGCACGGGGGTCATGTGATTCCAGGCTCTGGAATCGGTAAAACCACTGATGATAGGATAGGCTCCTGCGAACTTCATCTCTTTAAAGACATTGTAGGATGTGATGTTGTGATACACATCGCCAAAGTTCTTCCTGGGCAACGAATCCCTGAGCAGACCTACCTGTTCCAACGCCTCCTTGTTGTTCTCATAGGCGAGCTGACCGTAGAGCTGCACGGCATTGGCATCCCTCACCACCTCACGGGAAAGCAAGACGGGTTGCTGTCCGTCGCGCTTGAACTGGAGCGCCAGCAGCTGACCAGGCGTAATCTCCAAGGGCGCAAACAGGCCGATGTCGGTATTGGTAAGCATCTCCATCTCGCGTGTCTCTATGTTGATCTGCCAGAGGTTGGAGACGCCAGTATAGTAAGAGCTGCCAATCAGATACTTGTCGTCGAGCGAGAAGCGGAACTGTCCTAAGTTGCTGTCCTTCCAGGTAATCAGTTTCACGGGTTTGAAGATCGCTTTTGCCAGTTCCTCAGTGTTGAACAGCAAAAGTGTGTGCTCGCCGTTGTCGCCTTGGCTGGTGAACGACAGCCATTTGCCGTCGTGACTGATATCTGAGTCAAACACACTCACGCCAAACGGGAAGGCATAGATCACTTCCGGATTCTCCAAATCGCGGTCCATGCGCACAATCGACTGTGTACCACCGTTGGAGAACAGGCCGTAGAGACAGTCGTGGGTATTGTCATACACGATACTATTGATACGCTGATACTTCTTTTTCTTCACCACCCTCTTCTGCTGTATGTCATAGATTTCCAAGCCACGCATCTTCGCATTGTTCGTTGTATAGATGAGGCGCTGGCCCTTACGGTCGAGGGCTACGTAAGCAGGGTCATAGAGTTGGATGCCGTAGATGTCGTTCAGTCGTTTCTGCTCACCTGTCTGCAGGTCGATCTCCGTCATGTGTGCAAAGTCACCTGGGACATTCATGGCGGCGTATGCCTTTTGGGTGGCAGGGTCATAGACGAATGGCGACACGGAACCCAACGGCTCTTTGGTCAGGGGTTGTGTCTTTGTAATGGGATATTGGCGGATGGCGGCGAGGTTCTCTTCCTGATGCTTCTTCTCGTCCTCCTTCCAGTCGTCCCATACTTTTCTGAGCGACTGTCCATAGACCTTCTTGAACTGTTTGCCGAAGAAGGAGCGACTGTCAGCCGTTCTGTTATAGA
>Ga0256405_10001720_pt1 | contig 57023 bp, 40 predicted proteins | sample RumenRJG_02DNA_FD_189096 | JGI IMG/M metagenome (GOLD analysis project Ga0256405, IMG submission 189096) | Bovine rumen microbial communities from Lethbridge, Alberta, Canada - RJG_02 | ecosystem: Host-associated > Mammals > Digestive system > Stomach > Rumen | place: Canada: Alberta... | reverse complement strand
TTGCAACTAGAGAATAAAACAAAAAAAGCCCATCCTATTAACTAGGATGGGCAAATAAAGCTCAATGAGTAAATATGTTTAGTCGAGTAGCAATTCTGCTCGTTCCGACTCTTTGTTCATTGACTTTACAAATATAGATATAAAAATCATCATATTCAAAATTTGGAAATTACAAAAATAATTATTATCTTTGATGCCGAATAATGAGATATGAATATTTATGTTTAACTTAAAAATAATCGGTTATTATGAAAATTAAAAAGTTTAACGATACCGCTGCTCGTAAATTCCAGGAAGGCGGTCAAATGGTGGCTACTGAAGCAGCTCCTGCAGAGGAACCAATGCCTGCTGAAGGTGGAGAACAGGATCCTTTGATGATGATTGCTCAAATCTTTGCGCAAGGTCTTCAGGAACAGAATTGTGAAATGCTAGCTAAGGGTGCTCAAGCATTCCTTGAAATGCTTCAACAATCAGCTAGCGCAGAACAAGCTCAACCAGTATTCCGTAAGGGTGGCAAACTTGTTCGTAAGTAATTTAGATTTTAGAAACTTGACTCGGGATTGGGACACTCAGTCCCGAGTTTTTAAATATATAACACATGAGTCAAGTTAAAAAATTAAAAACTGGAGAAAAGATACCAAAACATGCGACTGGAAGTATAATCATTGATGGTACTAAATTTGAAGGAGAAGATGCAATCAATGAATTTGGAAAATGAGCTGGACAACAAAACGATGACTCTGGTGCACTTAGTGACGTATATAGAGCATTATTAAATGGTAGAAATCTTGTGTATACTTCTGGAAACAATACAATTAGTGGGTTAGAGGATAGCGATATTAGTGCTGACGATCACGCTAAAAAGCATTTATCTAAACCCGATGAAGGTAAATTTAAAAAGAAGTGGCAAGCTACTTGAGGACACGATGAACATAATTATAGAAAAGGTTTATCTAATCTTCAGTGGTTTACAACTCAAAATCTTCATAATGATAATAAATCAGAAACTCCTAATGATTTAATTAATATTAGTGGTGATTCTGGATGATTTACTTGAGACGAAAATGGAAATCTTACTCAAGATCCAACAAACTCTTTGCTTTTAAAAAGAATCAATCAGGTTAGAGATTATTTGAACTCTGATACAGAGGGAAGAAAGAAATACAAACATAATTTTAGTGATAATTCTATTGCTGCATTAGACGCATTTAAAGAAGATGCAAGAAACGATTGAGGCAATTACACACAAACACTTTTAAACGCAATTAACAGTAATAATCTTTCTGATGATCAAAAGAAATGATTGGCGTTTCTTAATATCGGAGAAAATATTAGTGATGAGGATCGTATAAATAAAGAAACTAAAAAGAAGTGAACTGATTCTGGATGAGGGAATCTTTATGATAGACTTGGAAATGTGGCTACTTTAAATGATGATGGTACATTAGAATTGAATCCAGGACAAACTTGAGGATGAAACCTTGGAGATTTGGATGGTTCCAATATTTGGTTTAATGATGATTTTTATAAATCAAAATATGCTGCAGATGGATCAATGGATGCTTTTAAAGGTCTCACATTGTATAATAATAAGCTATATCAATCCGATAATCCAACACTATCAAGAATATTGAATACAGAAGGAGGATTTAATTCTCGTATGAAATCTGGAGATTGGGTTGGCGCAGATGAATTAATTAAGACTAGATTTACAGATGCTGCAAGAGAGAACCCTGAATTTTTAGATAATAGCAAATATTCTGAATTTTTATCTAATAATCCAACTTATATGTTCTCTGATTTAACTGGACTATATGATGTAGATGGTATGGGTTCTACTGACCAGTTGATTCAGTATTATGATTTAAATGATAATTCTTTTAATGGGGCGTATCGTCGTTATGCACCAAAATTCGCAATTCTTGATAAAAATGGCAAATTACTTCAAGAAATTACTGATTCATCATTGTTGAAAAAAATACTGAATGGAAAAGTTAGAGAATCTGGTTTAACTGCACATCCAAGAGTTGTTGGTACTGGAAACGAAGCATATGACGGCAAATATTATGAAGATATTACTGGAAAAAATGGAAAAGTTTCTGGATTTAGAATTTATCATGATCCAAAAGACCCAAATGGAAATGTTATTTTGCATATGCCAAAAATTAAAGGCTCTGGGTTAGATGAAGATGCTGATTTGGTTTTACCAAAAGAATTAGCACAAATTTTACTGTCTAATGATAAATTATGGGATAATATTGCAGGTAATGCTCAAAATAAAAAGAATTTTATCTCTGCTATGTCAAAATTAATTCAATCACACGCAAGAATAGGTAGTGATATTAATCATAATAATGTTCTGCGTGCTATTGGATTTTTTGGGCCGCTTGGATTATTGGGATCAGAACGACAGCAAATGAAGAAGCTTGGATTTAAAGATGAAGATCTAGATAATATAATGAAGGCTTTACGTGAAGCTAGAAGTGGAAGTAGGGAAGATAGACGTGAAGATTATATTGCTTATACTCCATCAGAATTAAAGAGACTTGGTGGCAAAATAGAAAATCTTCGTAAATTCCAAGATGGTGGAAAAGCCGGTGGTACTACTAAATCAACAGCCGTTTCTGAAAAAAGAGTTGATGCTAAAGTGAAGACTCCACAAAATGCAGCTGGTTTGTTAGAAATAGGTAGTGATAATTGAACAGATGATGATACTAAAGATTTGATGGCATTAGGTTTAGATCTTGGTTCACTTGGATTTGCTTTTAATCCTGTAACATCTGGTATTGCTGCTGGAACTGGTGCTGCCGCTTCTACACTTAGATTTGCTGCAAATAGAGGACGTGGTACTAGAGGTGCTGGTGGACAGTATGTTCTTGACCTATTAATGGATGCTGCATCTCTTGTTCCTGGAATGAAGGCATTTAAAACTGCATCTAAAGTAAAAAAGGCATTACCTACACTGTTAAAACTTGCTTCTGTTGCCGGATTAGGTACGGCGTTTGTAAATACTGCTAATAAAATTGCAAATGGAGAAAAATTTACTGTTCGAGATGCATCTATTCTTGTAAATGGTATTACTGCTGGTGTAAATATTGGAAAATCTGGTGGATTTGGAAGAAAAGCCAAAAAAGTTACAGAATTTGTTGGTAAAGAACCAACTGTAGGATTTAAAGCGGGAGAGAATGGTGCTAAACCAGAAGGTGTTGTAGAATCATTAAAATTAGATAGAACAAAATTATCAGAGGTTGATTCGCCAGAAGCATTTAAAAAATTAGTTGTAAGTACTGCTAAGAAATCAGGAGATAATAATGTTACTTTAGAAAACGTTGCAGATAGATACGATTTAAGTTCATTTATTAGCAACAATGGAAAGAGTTGATCTCCTTCTTGAAATCCTAAGAGTTGACTAAAAATAAATAAAAAGGGTATTGAAAAGCTAAATGATAAGGCATTTAACCTAAAAACTGAAGGTAAACGTGTAGAATTTACTCCAGAAGAAATCTCTAAAATGAGTGCTTTTGAAAAGTGGCATAGAGGCTTAACTGGGTACAATCAAATGTATAATAAAACTATACTGGGTGAAAATCCAGGAAGTTATACAACAGTTAGAAAAACCGTTTCAGTTCCAGATGTAGTTAAAGTTGGATCAAAACAAATTAGATTTAGCAAAGCAGAACAGCAATTACTACAAGAAACTCCTGTTATGCAGCAATTTAATAAGTTTAAAGAGCTAGCTAGAGCAAAATCTGATTCACTTACAGATAGTGATTTAGAAACTGCATTTAGAGGATTATTAAAAGAAACACCTAAACGTTTTGATATTGTTTTTGATAGAGATTTGACAACAAAAACAACTGGACAGCAACCATCGTGATATAGAGGTAGAACTGAAGGATTATCAAGAGTAACAGATCAAGAAGGAGTTACAACTGCAACTAGACGTAGATCTTATGATACTAGAATGGGTGTTGCTAGACCGCATATAATTCTTCCATTAAAACTTTCTGGTTATGAGGAACTTGCTCCAGAATCTATAAACTATGCGCCATATTATAAGAAAGGTGGTAAAATAGAAAAGGGGCAAAATGGAATTATAACTAAAAATGGAATTGTTGCTCCAAATAAAGATGCACGTTACGGTGTCAATTTATCTGATCTATTAAATACATCAACAAGTAATATTGCTGGATTAAATGGTGAATCTATTGTTAATCCAACTACTCGTCCTACACTTACAAATAGAATTGGTGGAAATACTTCTACTCAATCTGTTAGTGGTATCATTGGTGGTACAACTGATAGCGCGTTTAGACCAAATTGGGATCAAATTATAAATCTTGCAAGAGGGGCGTATCAATTAAGGCAATCAGATAGACAATTAGAAGAAGAACTTAAACGTACACCATTTTTAAAATCTGCATATCAAAGACAAGGACTTAGATTTACAGAAAGTGGAGAAGCAAATGCTCTAGAGCAATCTGCAAATCGTTTTGTTCAAAATGCTCCAAGCCCAACAAGTGATTATGTTCGCTACAATGCTATGCAGCAGCAAAATATGGCACAGGCAGAAAATCTTAGACAACAAGCAGATAGAGTTCGTTCGCAAGAGTTTAGTAATTATCTAAAGAGTTTACTTGAATATAATGAAAAATATAACTTACTAGATAAGCAAAATGCTGATGAAAATGCATATAACATTTGAAATGATAAGAATACTAAGATAACTGCAAAAACTGGCCATATTGCGCAAAATGCTGGTATTGTTAATAATATGGGCTACAAAGCAGAAGAACTTCTTAATAGAGATAGGAAAATAAAAGGGCAAGAAGAAATCTTTAATGATACAATGAAAGCTTGGAAAACCTATAAAAACGCCGTTGAAGGACTTGATGTGACAGATCCTAAACAAATTGAAAAAGCACGTCAGTTAGGAGAATTATATCAAATTGCTATTCAAAGATCTAAATTTAATCATCCTGAAGTGATGTATAAAAGTGGTGGTCAGGTTAAGATAAAAAGAAATTCTTCTGATTCTTGAATTAGTTCGCACACAAAAGATACACAATCATATTTAAAAGATCTAAATAAAACCGTTAGAGATTTGCTTTTAAAAATTAAACCATAAATGAGAATAAGAAGGTATGAAGTAGGGGGTATTACATATACCCCCTTTGTGCCTACTCAAGCGGTTTCTTCTGGAGCCGCATCTTCGTCTGGAAGTAGTGATTCTTCAGACAAAATATCCGGCACAGTAAAGAAAGAAATTATAGATATTTTAAAAGAAAATGGAATTCCAAGCGATGTAGAATCATTTTTACAATCTGCACAAACTCTATTGGATAAATCTAAACATCTTACTGCATATAGTCCGTTTGGAGGAGATAGTGATGATTATGATATGTCTGATATAATAAGAATTCAATCTTTAGCAAATAGAGTTAAATTCAATAAAACACAGTATGACAATGCTACAAAAAGATTAACTGATGAATATGCTTGAAGTGAAGTAGCATTAGATAATAAAGGTTTTATGTATGCATTTGATCCAGAATCTAAAGATATAACTAAGATAAGTGCATCAGAATATCATAATGATCCATCTAAATATCAATTATTAACAAATTCAGATTTACTTAATTATAGAGAAAATTATAAACCGTTTGATAATTCTAGTTTAGCTGATTTGCAAAATGCAGTTGGAATGAAATCTATTACAGATTATGTTAGAAGTGTAATTAAAGATTTTGGAAAAGGTTCTATTGAAGGTTATGCAACTAAAGATAAAGATTCAATATTAAATGGTTTTCATTTTTTAATGGAGAATGGCCCAGATGGATTTTATAAAGTTAAATCTGAGAATCAATTAAGAGATGTAAATCGAGCCTTAACATATCTTTATAATACTCTACCTGAAAACATGAAACAATTACTTCGTGCTAAAACTGCTGCTGAGGGTGGAGATCCAAACGGGAAGGATAGATTTGAATTACTTGTTCAAGCATTATCTGAACACACATCTTATAACTATTCTGCTGAATTTGATAAATCCGCTTCTGATTTTGATCCATTACAATCTGGTAAGAAGGGTGGGAGTTCTAGTGAGCAGAAAGTTCCAGATACATATCTTTATAGAGTTGCCTCATTAAATGGCCCAAGGAAAGATGTAATGCTTGCGCCCAAAGGATCTAAAATAGCAGATACTGGATTAATGATAACTATGGGTATAACAAATGGTGCTGTTGTGGACAAAAATGAACAACGTTTGGGCCCTATGTCTTTAACTGAAATGTTACAAAATGCAGAAGCAGTTAAGGCTGCTGATGCTAGTACAGTAGTATTAGGTAATCGAGTATTAAATGATTCTGAATATGGTGCTGTTATGTTTGATGGTAATACTGAATGCAATACTGTAATTTTACCTTATACTTATGATAATGGTAGAGTTGTACCAGACTTTAATACGTTTGAAAAATTCAACGAACTACAAAGGGCTATTGCTAATAATCGAAATTTACCAAAGATGGAAATAGATAGAATGGCAAGAGACTTGGGATTGAATTCTGATGAATATTATTATAATTCTGAAACAAATGAATTAACTCTTACTAAAACAATGCCATTTTTGTCCTTTGGCGCAATTGTTGGAGATGATAGTTTGGATTTATCAAAAGATAATAAAAGATATTTATCAAAAATAGATAAATCTACTGGTAAAATGTATGTCAATCAGTATAATAATATGCTAAAATATGGCAAGATTCAGCGTACAAAATCAGATGTAAAATTAGGAGCCTATGATAAAGCAACAAAAGGAGATTTTTATCGTGGTCTTATTTATATGGCTATGCCTGATGCTTATCGCGGAGCGCATCTTTCATTAAATCAATATATGAATAAAGATGATTTAACTGAATTTGGAAGACGTACAGAATTAAGACAACAGCAAGTTGAATTACAAAGACAAATACAAAACGCTAATGGAAATATAGGATCTTTTATATATGAATAAAAAGAATGATTGGTTAGCAGCAAATTTAAATAGACCTGATTTCTCAATGGATGATATGTTTGCTGCAGGAATTACTCCAGATAATACAGGTCTTCAGGATAAAGATTATTATAAAGGAATAAAGCAGGTTCAAGAAGCATTTAAGAACAAGAATGGAGAATTTGATGAAGCCTTATTTGATAATTACTATGATAGCGTAAGTAGAACATATAATGAATTTTCAAGATCTAATTTTGAAAAGAATTTATTAAATAACATGGAATCATCTCCATATGACATATTTGCATTAGAAAATCCTAATACTTTTGATTGGACTGTGAAAATGGTTAGAAACAAAGATCCACAGCGCCATCAAATCGGTATGTCTGGAGTAAATGTGACAGGTGATCCTTCTTGGGATGAAAGAGAGGTTGCACAAGCAAATTTTGTTAGAGATGAAAATGGCAATGCATTAGATTGAACACCAAATGACAAAGGTTTTTGAGGAGCTCTTACTGGAAAAACTTTAGTTAAAGCTGCTTGGGATGAAGACGGTTATCATGAAGAAAATGGAAGACAGGTTTTTCATCATAAAGGAGAATCTAAATATGATGAAAATGGAGATCCTTACTATGAGCTTTTAGGCGGACGTTCTGTTTATGGAAAAGATGTTTTGCATGTTACCGATGTTATCAGTAAAGATGACTCTTGAGCAAATCAATTTGATTTTCTTGATAGCGACTCATTAGATAAAAGTGTTGGAAAAACTATTGCTAAAACTGCTGCAACTATTGGAATGTGAGCAATTCCTTATGTTGGGCCTTGACTTGGCGGTGTAAAAGCAATAATGGATATGTCGTCTGTATTACCAGTTGTAGGAAAATCAATAGATAGTTTTATTAGTGGAGATACTGATAATAAGTTTGGAGAGTCTATGAATAAGTGAGAAGGATTTATGTCTAGATTCGATAGATCTCAAACACAGTATGCACAAGAACATCAATGAGCTTTTGAAAATATTGGAGACATGATTTCCAGTACCGCTGGACAACTTTACAGTCAAAGATTAATTGGGCAAATTCCACTTCTATTTAAAAATCATTTTGACGACCTTGGTAAATTACAAAAAATAGGACAGGGTTTATCTCTTGGATATATGGCTTTAACGTCTGCAGAAGATTCTTATCGAACTTTTAAAGAAGCTGGTGCTAATGATGTTACAGCAGGGCTAGGATTTTTAGGTACTGCTGGAACATTATTTGGATTAATGCAAATGGACTATTTTAAAGATTGACTTTTTAAAAATTCAAACATTGGTTTTGATCCGGAAATGCGTTATGCTTGAAGACAGTTTGCAAAAGAAAAAGCTGATGAAATTACGAAAGAGTTTGAAAAATCTGGTCTAACTTTAGGTAAAAAACTTACTAAAGAAGGAGAAAAGAAGTTCTTAGGAAAATGGAAAGACAGCGTAAAAGAATTTACCGATAAATATCTTATTACTGGAAAAGCTTATCCAATGACCAAGGTATTTGCTAATCATGCTTTAAATGAGGGTATAGAAGAAGTTACTGAAGAAGCATTTGGTGATATGATAAAAGCTATTGCTCTTGGTGCTCAAGAATTGGGATTAAATGTAACAGAGGATAATATTGATAAATTAGACTTTGGATTTTCTCCTGAAGAAATGTTCAATCGTTATATAACCTCGTTTGTTGGTGGTGCTGTCGGTGGTGCTGTATTTGAAGGTCTTACTAGATGAGAAAACTATTGGAGAAATCCAAATGCAGACAATCTTCTTGATAAATCTGCAAGAAATAGACTTATTTGATATGTTGCCAATGGTTATGGAAAAGATTTACGTAAAGCGCTAGAAAGAGAACGTAGAAATGGAAATTTAGGAGATAAAAATCTAACGTTCGATTTTAGAGAAACAACTGATGCAAAAGGTGATACTCAGTATGTTTCTAAAGCTGCTACAAAAAATGGAGACAATCAAAACGAACAAATGTATAGAGCATTGTCTAATATGCTCGATGCTATAGAATTTGAAGCCGCATCATTGAGAATTTTAGATTCAGATGATAAAATACTACAAGCTGCTTTAAAAAATGATGATTTATCTACTGTAGCATTAAAAAATATGCAAGAAGCAGCCGAAAAAGAAGGATTAACATTAGAGGAATTTAAAAAGAAACATCTAACTAGTTTATCTCAAGAGGTAATGGCTAGTGATGGTGTAATGGATGCAATATTTAGTGACGTTTATTCTCTAAAGGATCGAATTTTTACATTACAAAGTGCTATAAAAAATAGAGAAGCCGAAATTAGAAAAAATGAAACAGATCAAAGTAGAATAATAAACGATGAGCGCGTTAAGAATGATGAAGTCATAAATGAGTTGAAGAAACAACAAAAAGAAGCACAAGAAGAATACAAAAATATAATGGAAGGTAAACGTGCTTCAGAATATATAGGACTAGCTTACTTTATTCACGATAATCAATTAACACAACTGTATTTAAATAAAAATGCGGATGATAAAAAAGCTAGTAACGATTGACAACTTTATGCTTTAGAAAGATATGGTGTAAATTATGAATCCTTGCCTGACAATTTAAAAGATTTTATTAAAACTGAATTTTCTGCATTTTCTACTGCAAAATTGCAACCAATGCTTAGAGAGGCATATAATATACATAAAGCAATGATGTATAGAGTTAATGATACGTTAACTTCTAAGAAAGCAGAACTTGATGGGCATACAGTTGATACTGGTTTACAAGATCAGACTGTTTTTCAATATTATTCTCAAGAAATTAATAAGTTACAATACATATTGCAGAATAAAAAGAGGCAGTATGAAGCGCTAGCCGACAAAACTAGTGAAGATGCAATTAAATTGCACGATGAAATAGATGAAGCTGAAAAAGAACTAAATCGTTTAACATTAGCTGTTTCTACTTCAGATCCAACCATTCTTCGTAGAGCAATATCTTTACCTCACAATAAAATCACTGGTGATAATTTTATTGGAGCACTTCCATACTCTTTTTCATCTGATTACACATTATCTTTAAGTGAAATAAAAGAAACCATCACTAAAGCAAACAAATATTTAGATTACCTTAAATCAAATAAAATTATTAAAGCCGAAGATAATCCTGTTGTCAAAAATGTATTAGATTCTGTTGCAAGAGCATATCGTCAACATATAGATTCTGTTATTAACAGATATAAAAAGGAATCAAATGATCTTAAACTTACTAGAGATTACGCACCAATATTAGATTCTGTAATAGAACTAGGATTTGATGTTGATGGAGAAGGGAATGTTGATTCTATGTATAATACATTAGAAGAAGGTAATGTTTTTGAAGATCGTTCTGATCCTAATGTAAAACTGGCTGTTGAACTTTATAATTTAAAAAAATTAAAAGCTCTTAGGAACAAACTACAATTAGCTGAAGCTATTCCTAGTATTCAATTAACAGATATAGAATCTGCGCATCTAAATAATTTTTCTAATATTGAAGATTCTGAATTAGATTCTTTAATTGCAGAAAAAACAGAAAATCTTAAACAAATTATAGAAGGAATAGATTCTATTAATTTTCTCGATAGAACTGGTCGTGCATTTGAAGAACAAGAAAATGCTTATCCTCAAATTGATGGTGATGATAAACTTCTTAGTAAAATAACAGATCTAATTGAAACAATTCGTACTAATCCATCTAAAATTGGAGAAAAGGTAGAAGCAATTAAATCTGAATTAAATGCTATCGGAAACGATGATGAGACTAGACAACAATTAATTGATCAAATTTTAGGTGATATTGAATCTGATACAAGTGAGCTTCAAGCTTTGATAGATAAAGAAGCAGAATTAACTCCGTCTCCTGTAGCTGATTTGCTAGAGTGAATAAATATTGAAATTGGTGGTACCCAAATGCCATTAATTGATTATCTTAGAGATGAATATAAAGGTATAAATTCTAGAGAAGCTTTAGATTCTTATCAACTTGCAAATCAAAGTGCTAGAGATCAATTAGAACGTATTCAGGAACTTCTTCCAATTGTTTCTGCAATAATACAATCTTCCGGTAATGGTGGAATGAGTCAAGTTCTTAACATCTATAGAGATAAAGATGGATTGGAAGAACTCCCAGTATTAAGTGAAGATCAAATGTTAATTTACGTAAAAGAATTAACATATATAAATAATAGAATTAATCAACTTATAGCATTAGATGAAGCAAATGTAGAAAGTAATGCTGAATTACAAATTCAAGCACAATTAAACATGCGTCCTAAGTTTGTAAGGAAGTTTGTTGGTGACGTACATTCTCCTGGTATTCCGAATAGAATTCAAGAAGAATTTGGATTTGATATTGAAGCATTATGGAGAGAAGTTAAGGGTGATGTAGATTTAGATAATGTAACAGGAGACAATTATAATGAGTTCTTTGAAGCTGTAATCAAGTGGGAAAAACGTGTTTATGAAGAATTCCAAAAAAATAGAGGGGAATTAACTGAATTTGAATTAGGTGAAAAAATAGGATCACTATTTACCAACTTAGTAAATGATGGTGGAAAATATGATGCTGATCCAAAAACAGAGCCAACAGACATGGCACTAGCGTTATATTTCCAATCTATTGTTGGATTTGATCGGTTCCATGAATTAAACAAATCCAAATTTAATAGAGACGAAAATTATGCCTTCGATTCTCAAGAGCTGGCAATTAGAATGGCATTTACTGCTTTTCTTAATCCTGGCATATATAACGGTATAATTAGTAAAGTTAAATCTCATTCTGCTGATGAAGATGGTGCTGCTACAAATTTAATGTCTCGACTTACAAACATAATAACTTGTTTAGGTGAAAATGGAACTGGTAAGAGTAAGATTGTTGCCGTTAAAGTGATAGATTTACTTAGATCTACTGGACGTAGTATCGGAGTTGTTGGAACTACTCAATTTGGAACATTATCTGAGGGCCGACTTTCTGAAATGAAAGAAGAACTTGGATTGGATGATGCGCACACAAAACCTCTTGCTGAAATTATTGCTCTTTTAAATGACGGAAAACAATTTGGACCAGATGATTATGTTAAACCGCAAGAAAATACTACATATAAACCTGGCAAACTTTCTGAGGATAAATTAAAGTCTATAAACTCTAACAAACTTTCTGAATTATATGGTGATGAAGATATAAAAATTCTTGTTTTAGATGAAGGTACGTTTGCTAGTGAGGCTGAATTACAAGCATTAAGTAAAGCTGCTTCAGAGAAAGGAATTATGATTTTTATTACTGGAGATTTAAATCAGCAATATAGAGTTATTCAGTATTATGATTACGATAACAAAGGAAATAAATCTATCGCAGAAATCTCATCTGGTCTGGAAGATTGTATTTATGGAGCAACGCCTAAATTAACAACTTCTATGAGAGTAAACTATAGAGGTAAAAGAAATAATGGGCAAAAGCTAAACTTTGAAGTAAACAAATATGTTGCTAAGTTTAAATCTAACCCTCTAATGACAACAGATCAAATAATTGATTCTGGAGATGTAGTAGATATTGCTCTTGAATATCATGATACTGGTAAAGGATTCTTTGGCGATAAAGTTGTTGAACAAGGTGATGCTATTGAATATGTAAAAAAGTTTGATGAATATAGTAAAGATTCAAAAAGAAAAAAGCCAAATGTAGCTATCATTACTGATAACGAATCAAAATATAGTGCTTTAAAATCAGACAATGTTGAAATCTACAGACCTGACGATGTACAAGGTAGAGAATTTGATTACGCTGTAATCGATGTCGATATGTCGAAACCTTTATATTCTGCTAAATTTACAAGATTAAAAGGTGTTAATACTTGATTATCTCGTGCTAGAAATGGGGCTGTAATTGTAAATAAACCTGAGATTTCTGCATCTGGTTTTAAATTTACTTCTTATGATGCTCCTAGTGCCGCAGCTTCCGTTGATCCTATTAATGATAGACCAGAAGAAATTAACAAATATAAAGACTTTGTAGATGAATATTATCAATCTATTGGAGAGTATCATCCAGATGAAAAACCTAATCCAACTACTGATTCTTCTGATAACGGTTCTTCTACCAGTGATTCTAGTGAAGAATTGTTAGGTGTCATAAAAGACGTAAAAAATGGTTTTTCCGTTGAACCTGGTGAATCAGTAGAAGATGGTAAACAAAGAGTAATTAAAACAATTCTGGATAATGAAAACAATGATGATAATAGAAATGGGTATAAAGACAATAGTCACTATAGAGATCATCACAAACTATTAACTGATTCTAATACTAGAAACGAAAGAGTAAATTCTTATTCTTTGGAAGAGTTCTGAAGATGGTTGATGAGTAATGAATCAGATGATTTATTGTTTAGTCAATCACCATTAAGGGATGATTTGGAACCTGATGAAAAATTACGTTGAAAGTATGCTTTACGTGATATTGTATATGCAACAGTAACGAATTCTAAAAATGATCGTAAAAATGCAATAGACAATATAAAACAACAATTGTCAATGTTGTTAAATGGATTGTTTAACGGCGTTAAAGCTAATGATTGAATACAATCTTTAAGTAGATCTATTTCTGGAGATAATAATTATTTTTCTGTGTTCAAGGCTGTTCCAGATAGAAAAGATTCTTCTATGATTTGATTCGTATTTGGAACAAATTCGCAAACATTTAGTATTCCCATTGGTAGAACAACTAAAGGTGGACTAGATGGAATTTATTCTGATATTGATTTTCGAGAATCAATTCCACTTTCTATTGTTTCGAGTAACGGTAGTGTGCATTTACCAATTACACATTTAAGCAATAAATTACATTTACATACACTTGGAGGTATATTTACTCCGCCAGATGAAGAAAGTGGAAAATATGCAGAATTATCAAAAGAAGCAGAAAATTTTAGACGTAGTGCTGGTAGATTTTACAATATATGGGATTTAGATTTTGGTGCAGGAGAAAATAAAACTAGAGAGTATTTTACTCCAGAGTATGATCCAAATGGAAGAATTCTTAATTTTACACCATTACGTCCTGATACAAATACTTCAGTAAGATTGTCTGGAACTCATGCTGTAATAGAATTCGAAACATATGTCAATTTAGCAAGAACGTTGCATCGTTGAACTTTTGGTTATGGAGAAGAAATATCCCCAGAACAAGAAGCGCAAGATAGAGGATTCTTGTTAAAGAATCTTGGTTTATCTGAAGACGAATTAGATATTTTGCATTCTAAATCAGAAAATCCTACAAAACAGAGTAAATACAATTCTAATAGGTATAAAATATTGAGAGAACACGCGCTTCTTGAACGTGGCGCAAGAGCAAAATTAGCTAGTGCAATCTTTAGACTTGCTGGAAATTGATGGAACAGTGAAGATGAAAATCAAAGAAATTTTTCAAGTGCGTTTTGATCAAATCTTGTATCTAATTATATATTAAATGGTGGAGATCCACATACATCTGAAACTGGTGCAGGAAAATATTTGTATGGTTTAAAATTAATAATAAATGGATTTAATCCAAATACTTCAGCAAAAACTGAACTTGAGGTTTTTGTATATGCTGGATCTAATGGACAATTAAACGTTGAACTTGCAAAAAACAGAAATCATTCTGATGAATCAAAGACAATATTAAATATTGGGTTAACTAAAGATTTATTAGATGCAGATAAAGGTATTAATATGTATCGTTTAGCTGCATTGGTTATAAACGCTTTAAGAGAAAATTCCTCAGATGAAAATATATTATTAGATAAGAATTATTATAAAGACGCATATGATTCAAAATCTGTAGATTCTCCTGATTACGAAAACAATTTTGCTGAATTGTTCAGTAAAGGTACTATTGCATTCTTGCCATCAAAACGTTTAGAAAGAAAGCGCAAAGAGAAAAATCAAACTGATATTGTTTATTTTGATGGGTTTGATTCAGATATAGCTGCATTAATTCCAGAAAATAATAATAAAATATATGATAAAATTCAACTTGCGTTAGTTGAAGATCCAATATTTAAATACGGCATGTATGTATACGAACATTCTAGTGAAGCGGCAGTTGATTCAGAAAATAATGTGTTTTGGTTAAAAAATCCTTCAACTGGTGGAAAACACACTACAGATATTGTCGATGCTATGTTACCTGCATATGAAATTGAACATGGTCTACAAGAAGAAACAGATGAAAATATATTAAGAACTGTTGGAAAACTTGGAGATATGGGAATGCAAATAGAGGGTAGAGAAGGAAACGGAAACATTAGTGCTAAATTAGATAATAATGAATATACTTTCCTTGGCGGAGAAGGAATTATTGTTACTGGTGAACAATTATCAGAAATAGCAAAGAATGATAAAATTAGTAATACAGAATCTATTACTATTAAAAAGATATCTGTTGAAGAACAAAAGTTAAGACTTTCAATTGTTAAAGCAAATGGATCTCAATCCATCTTAACATTAGACAAAAATAATAAAGATATTCGTACTTGGCTTTTAGAAACAGTTAAAGTTTCTAAACTTGAAGAAACTGGGGCTATGTCGTTATCTGATGATAAAAAGAACGGTTACATTTACTGAAACGGTACAGAATTGTCATTTAGATATAAAGATGGAAAAGGCAATGATAGATCGTCGGAATTAGATGTAATAGGTTGATCAGAAAGTAGGCAAAATGGTAATATTGACGTATGAGTTTCTACCTCAGATGGTATACAAAAAGTATCATTAAATATGTCTACTTTAATTGACGGTGATGCAAAAATAGCTTTAATTAAAGTGCTTGAGAATCAGCAAAATGGTGCATTTATAACTCAAGATCTTAATGGAGGTTATTATTTCTTTAAAGATGGTAATGTTGTTTATAAAGAACGTTTAAGTGATACTAGTGAACAACGTTTGGGAATTAGAGAAAAAACTAACGATAGAATTATTTTTTCTGATGGAACTTACTTTGATAGAAACGATGATCCAGATTTATTTGATGCAATATCTTCCACACAAGATGTACCTATAACAAGAAATAATGTTAAACTGTATAAACACAATAATGTTATTTACGTTAACGGTAATCTCACTATAAATGGAGCTTATTTATCTTCAAATTTCAATTTATTTGATGTAGATGAAAATCGTATAGACAGCAATGGAAAGTCTATGAAAGTTATATCTATCTCTTCAAACGGAAGACAACTTAGTTTATTAGATGAAAATAATAATACTGTTATTGCTAAGTGAGATAACGATTTTGTATCAATGTTTTTAAGTGATGTTTCTGCTTCAACTATACGTACACGCATTTCTAAACTATTGGATAGGGATGATTTATCAGAATTTGCAGAAGAAGTTCTTACTCAAATATCTGATTATTTAGATCAACCAGAATCTAGTATAATTGCAGCATTAAATAAATATTTTGTTGACAATATGATTAGAATTGGACATCATTATGAACTAGATAAAAATTTCAGACTTTCTACAAAAGATTCTATAGAAGATAAGATGCTAATTGAAATAGGAAATTATGATTTTGGAGATGGTGTTGTTGATTATGAAAGTATTGAAATTTCTGGGAAATCTGCTAATTTTTTAGTAACTTTGCAAAATCCAAAAGATACTATTTTGTATGTTGCTAAAATGAATGACAAAAATGAAATAGAAATAGATATAGCGGATCAAAATGAAGCTAATGAAAAACAAATATCAATAGCAAACAAAGCTATTTCAGATTTAGAAAATCAGATTTCCGAAGCAAAAAATATTGGAACAGATGTTTCAGAATTAGAAGTAGGAGTTGCAAATTTAAAACAATTTTTAGAGAACTGAATGTATAATCGTTCTAATTCAGATGAATTAGATGCATGAATATATGACAACTCTAATAATCCAACTTTTGCAAGCACAATTAATGAGATATATAAAGTAGAACCAAAAGCATGTTAAATGGCAAGTTGTATTAAAAAGTATTCACCTTCTACTGAATATGGAATTGTTAAAAGTAGACTATTGCAAGGATTACGTCCAAATTCTAAGTTTAATTATAAAGCATGAATTGAAGACAGTTATCCAGATGATGCAAAAGAACTTATTGCAGCAGTAGATAAGTTAGTAGGTGAAACAGAAGAAAGTAAAGCTAATGCGGTTGCTGTATTATTAGGTCGAGGTAATGAAATCGAGGGTGCATTTGGCCCTCGATTTCAAGTCGGCCTTACAACAGACAATCCGGAATTTATAGAAGTAGATAGTACACCAGTAAAAGAAAGGCGTACAGACAATTTGGGTATTCGTGGTACATTTATTTCAGAATCAGCAGTATCTAATCCAACTGCTGCGTATTCTGAAATGATTAATAATTTTGTAAAAAATGTTGTAGAGAAGGTAATTTATAATCCTGAAACAAAAAAATTAAGAGACCCTAATTTTATTAGAAAAGGACAATCAGTATTAAATTCTGAGTTATATCAATATAAGCTTGATTTAATGAAGGATTTATGGGAAAAGCTTTATCCTAGTGTACCATTTAATTTCAGATATACTACAGATATAGATTTTACTGCTACAATAAATAAGTTACTTACTGCTTATGCAAATAAGAGAAAAATCGTTGATCCTAATAATGAGTTATTTGCAAAGTACATGATGCTTAAAAACTTTAATAATATTTTAGATAGTGAATTTAAAAATGTTATTGGAGTTTCCAAAAAATACAAAACAAACGGCCGTCACTCAAATGACATGTATGAATTTTTAGGTGGAAGAGTAGAACATGATACAACTTGAGGTGATGAATTTGCCGATGCATCTGATTATTCTGGGCAGATTGTAAAAACATTACTAAATTATTTTCATGGACAACAAGAAATAGGCACAGGAAAAAACAAACAATGAGTTGATACTAATCAAGCAATTGGATTTGCGACGTTTTGTAATTTAATGACAAGAGTTAAAGAATGAGCCGAATCTCAAACTGACCCTTTTATACAACAAATTGTTCATGGAGACGTTAATGCTGATTGAAGTAAATTAATTGATCGTTTTTTAGAAAAAAATAAATTAGGTTTAACATCTTCTGAAATTGCAAACTTACGAGGTATTCAAAGACAATTAATGGATAATGATAGCCCAGAATTGAAAGAAATGTTCGTAAATCAAGCAAAAAAGACTATTCGCTATCGTTATTTGATAACCAAACCAATGTTCAATCCAAACACTGGCAAAATGGAAATGCGATCTATTCCAATAGAAGATAGATTGGTCTATAGACAGAATTTTGCAATACAATCTTCTGTTAAAAACATGGTTCTTAGATTGAGAACAAGCGATAGTGCTGTAAAAAACTTAAAGGATCAATTTGATTATGAGGTAACAAAAGATACTATCACAATCAAAGGTTTGGGAGAAGACATTGTAATAAATGTCCAAAAGAAAAAAGATAACTATGAATTTACTGTTTCTGATTTTTCACAAATAGAAAATGCAGATCAATCTAAAGCTGCAAAACTAATTAGACTTGTGCTTGGTCAACCAATTCCAAAAGATGTAAACGAATATCTTAAAGGAACTATTAATACAAATTTACTTTCTATTTTTATAAAGCCTATTGCCCTTACTTTATATGCTTCTGATAAAAAAATCGTAAAAGAGACTAATGATCGAAAAGAACCAATATCTTTTACAGATGGAATATTAGACACCTTTAAATATACTGGTATTTTTTACACTCCTGCTCAATTAATGAGTAAGATTTATAGAACTACTGATACAAATGTAGTTAGAAATGAAAATGGAGACGCTTTACCTTCTTATCAAATCATTTCTTCTGTGTACAACATGAAAGAATGGATTTATCGTTCTAAAAATGAATCTGAAAATCAAAATTTAAGATCAAGTACACACGATTCTGTAAAGAATGGACAAATGTTTAAAGAAAACATTTTGTATCGTGACCATTACAATGCGCTTGATGTAGGAAACCAATCTAATGTAAGAGGTATAGAATATCAACCAATAGGACAAATTTATACAAGAGGTGATGTTACAAATGATACTGTTACTAAAGGTACAGAACAATTGACTGCTCCAGAAGTTTATCAATTAGACGTATTTAATAATTTCTATAAACGATTATCTGAACCAATTGAAGAAGGACAACATCGTTCTATAATATTACAGCCTATCACTTTCTCTGATAAAAAGACGCACTTTTTAGTAGAGTACATGATAGATCAAATGTATATTAATGACAAAAATAAAGATGGACGAAACTTGTCTAAAGTAATGTCTGATCTTATTAGTACTGATTCTTCTACAAGAGCTATTGCTCAATTAGAAATGTCTAAAGAAATTAGATATGGAAGAGGAATGAGAGCTAAACGTCAACTAGTTAATATTATGCAGCGGTTTCAGAAACAGTTTAAGTTTACTGAAGATAGTCAATGAAGATCTGTTTCTATTGATATGTCTAATGAAGACATAAAAGATAATATTAATTATATTAATAACTATCTACAAAAATTTACAAGTATAGGACAACTTCGTTCTGCATTTAATACTGTTGATTTTGAAGAAACTTTAGACGTAAAAGAGCACAAAATTAAACAACCGGATGGTACTGAAATATCTAGATTTGAATTAAATCCAATACTATCTATTGAATTTGATTTGTATTTAGATGAAGATCAAACTTTGTGAAATGCATATTCTGAAAATGCAAGAAGAAGTTTAGCTGGAAATCTTTTAAAGCAAGGCTTTTCTTTTAATACAGCATTAGATCCTGCAATTGCTCCTTTATTAAGCACTTGGCAATCTGCTCTTGGTGATGGTTGAGTTGATTTTTATGCTGGAACTATGAAGGCAGTTCGAGTATTGGATAAAAATGGCGTAGAATTAGAATTATATAGTGATGCTGATATAAAAGCAGCATTATATAATAAAGATGGCAGTATTAATAGTGATAACACTGTATTATTACATCCTATAATTGAAGCACACCAATTAGCTCATCAATTATTATCTATGTCTTTTGTAGAACTTCTTATGGGATCTACAAATTCTTTTACTGGTAAGTGAAACGGTCCTTCTATCCATGATATAAATGTTGATTATAACGCAAAGGTCACAGAAATAGAACAATCTGATAACACAGATGTTATAAAGAATCTAAACTTGGCTAAGGAAAAAGCAAGAGTGACTAAATTAAAGTTAGATGCGTTTTTACGGTATGTAGCATCCAATTTATCTGATGAATTTAAACGTACAGTTCTCGCCGGAGCTGTAAAAACACCATATGCACAAGGTAAGAAATACGGAGTTTCTACTAAATGAAAGATTGCTTCTGTACTAGATAAAAAAGGATCTGCCTACAATTATACTGGAGACATTACCGAAGATAAAGTACAAGATGGTTCTAGTAGTGTTAGCCCTTATGTTTCTAAACAAGAAAATACATCTTTGAGAGAAGGTTCTGTTGGAGAAGGCGTAAAAAAGAGTTTTATAAATTTTGTAGATCCAGAAACTGGTGTTCTTAGGGAAATAAAGCATGCTGAATTTACGGTTACACATATGAAGCGTAGAGCTTCTAAAGAAGAGGAACGTAAGTATCAATTAATGCATAATTTAAAGTTAGATACAAGTAAATTATCTGATTTTAATGCATCTGATTATTATGATTTAAACGACGTTCATTATGATGAAGATAACAAACGAATAAGTCATAATACTGAACTATTCCGTAAAGATCGACTTACAAGAAAACATTATAAAATTAATTCTTTAGAAACAGTACATAGCAAGTCACCTCTTGGTAAAGACGTTGTTACTGTAATTGTACACGAGTCTGAAGTTGATGAATTTGGTGAAAATCCTAAACCAGAAGTAACTAGAAGTATTGTAATTGATTCTATTGCAAAATTAGATGAAGTTTTTGGTGGTGCATATTCAGAATCTAAAGATCCTAATGCTAAGAGATTAGTTTATGATGAAGCTAGTGATGAAATTGTTCACAACATTATATGTAATCACGATCTTAAAGACGATATGATTGCGTTTGTTGTTAATACTTCTGCACAAAAAGTTGGATGGAATAACGTTAATGATTCTTCTGTATTTGATAATGATAAAACTGCTGCATTAAAGTATTTTGAAATTGAAACTCGTTATGCAGGAGTTCAGATGAATGCTGATCACGAAATTGATGAAGGTGCTGTGTCTGAAATGACACAAATGATGTCTTCTCTAATTCAAGCTGGATTTGGTAAACGTATAGTAAAAGATATATACTCTTTAATTGGTAGGATTGCTGCAAAAAACATTTCTAAGTATACAGACGCATTAGCTACTGCTGATTTAAGTGACGATCTTTATTTAAAATTAGGCAAATTATTTGCTTCTAGTTTTGTTTCTGGGAACAAAGATTCAATTGGTTTAGCTGAAGCGTTTATAATAAATGCTGCAAAAGAGTTAGATTTGGGTATAACTGAAAATAAAATTCCATTTAGTTCGAATCAAGTAAAGGGTATATTCCAATCTACAATTACTTCTACTCTTAATGCGCTTGGTATTAGAAGAAAATTCCCTGGGTTTGGCGGAATTAACTCCCCATCTTTTGGTATTATACAAGTATTTAATATTAATGGAGACAATATGTCTCTCGATGAAGCTGAAGATTGAATTTTTAATGATTTGCAAATACGTCAGTTTAACGGAAGTATATCACAAAACTGAAATATTGATAATGTATTTAGTCAACAACGATCTAATCCATTAAGTGAAAGACTTGATAATCCATATATCGAAAGATTAGATAAGCGTTCTGCTAAAGAAAGAATAAATATAGAAGACACTGTTATATTACGTCAGATTGGAGATACTGGGGATGGACAGGTTATTAGAATTAGAGACATTAATACACTTGACACAATTCTTAATTTTACAGATTTTAACAATACTGAAGTTTATATTTGAAAAAATCAGCCAAAAGAATTAAGACAATCTATAAATACAGTAACAATAACAGATAATGAGGGAAAATCATTAAGAATCAAATGAACTGATTTAGATTCTGTTAGAGCATCTTTTTATCTTGGATATTATGATGTTAATGATAAATATCGCATCGAAAAAGATGGAATTATTAGAAAAGTTTTAGCTGGATCTGGTTTAGAAAATGCAGATTTAAACGATAAAAAAGTTCGTAAAAAAGCATTGTTGTGAGCTAGAAAAATAACGTCTGATTTTACTAGAGGTGTAACAAATGGTTATTCTGGAACATTACCTTTAGCTTATTCTGATTCTGGTCTTAGCTCAATTGTAAAATTTAGTGGGGATATTAAACAGAAAGGCCAAATTGTAATGGGAAAAGCCAATATGAAAGCTTTGAATTTGTTAAAGGGTGATAAATTATCTGAGATAAAAGACAGTTCTTTCTTTACAAAGAGGCTTGTTAATAAATTTAACCTTCCGTTAAATAGTGAATATGATAAAAAACTATACGATTTGGCGCTATTTGATGAAAACGGAAGACCAATGCTTGTTATATTTGGTGATGTTTATAATAATATTGACAGATTACATGGTTGTGTACCAAGTAATGAGTATATAGTAAATTCTGACGGATTTATCGAAAAGAATGGTGTTGAACTATATGGTGCTGGTGGTAAAGCTTTTTATAAGTCTGGAGATGGTAAATATGACATTTTAGTTGTTGATGATGAAGCGGCACTAAAAGATATTTTAAATGCTAGACAGCATCAGATGGTTAGATATAATTATACACCTGGCAACTGAAAGAAGTTATATGAATTTACGCATCCAAAACAATTTGTAAATGGTCAACCAAAAAATGATTTAACGATTGGAAAAACTACATTTAATAAGAAGGATTGGGATAGTCTTACAGAAGCTGATATGCCAATAGACTTACTTCAAAACGAAGATACAAGATTTAGCAACGCTATCAGTGATTTAGCATTAAAACAATTTAGAGCGTTTAAAGCACAGTTAAATTACATATTAACTCGTATTCCATCTCAATCTATGCAATCTTACATGGACGTAGAAGTTGTGTGATTTACAGATTCTGAATTAAATGAAGTTTATGTACCTAGGGCGTTAACTTATATTCAAGGCAGTGACTATGATATTGACAAGGATTATATGATGGGATTTGGTTTATTACCAGATGGAACTTTACCAACATTGTCTGATCTAGAAAACGAAATAGATCCAAATACCGGAAACGAATATGATCCGTTTGATATATTGGCATTAGTTGCTCCTAGCGGCAGAACGTTTAAGTCTAGTGGTATTTCTTCTTTATATGGTGTTACTAAAGAAGACGTTGATAGTATTAAATCGGATATTAAAAATCTAAATAAAATTTTACGTAGTAATAATAACAACGTTGTGTTTAGATCAGACGTACCATTAGAAGATAGAACGTGAATAATCAATCTTTTAAATAAGCACGAGGCGAGTAAGAGAAATGGAAGAGTAGAACTATTAGGATTGCAAAATACTGTGGTTAGAGGTATTCTTTCTGTATTAAGTATGCCAGAAACGCAATTAAATATGAGTAATCCTATATCTATGGATGATTTAAAAGATATTGCAAAAGGGACAGCACTTGCAGATGATGAAAAAACAATGACATTGGACGATCCATTTGTAATATACAAAATGCAACAACAAAATATGGTCGGTAGAGCTGTTATTGGTGTAGGTGCAGTATCAATGAAATCATTCTTTGAAACTTCTTACTTCTTTAATCAACAATTACAAGAAGTAGAAGATGAAATTTCTCAATATAGAATTACTAGAAGGATTGATCGTTCTAAAATTGTTGATGATGTTTTAGATTTGTGCTTTGATCATAAGTTTGATGGTTCTATTATTACTTTAGCAAATCTTGACTTTAAAAACGTAAAAAATCTATTATATAAATATCCAGATTTACAGACTATAACTGTACAACAAAATCTAAAAGAAAGATATATAGATGCTGGTAGGGATGGCTTATTTGTAGAACGTGAAAATGGCAAACCTCCATTTATAACTGTTAATGAAGATGGTTCTAGTACAATTCGATTGTTAGATTTAATTGAACATCTAGATAGCCAATCTAATGGCAAATGAGATAGCCCAATAGATGCAGCATTTGCACTTTCTGAATTAATTAGTGCAGCTACTGATAATGCTAAGGAACTTATATTGGCAAAAATTAATGCTACAACAATGTTCGCAGATGTTTGAACATATCTTATTACTACTGGAATGCCATTGGCAGAAATTGGAAAAATAATGGCTAATCCGCTGTTTAATGTTGTTGCACATTATGCAGAATCTAATATCTTTAATAATACTTTTAAAGCTGATTCTCTTGAAGCTTCTCTTAAGTTCATATTGGATGAAAAATCATTAACTGGAGTACATGAAAATAAATGGTTGTGACTTTTAACTAATTTGGATAAAGGTGAAAATTCAGACAGAAATGAGTCTTTCCTGTTAAGTTTAGTATATGAATCTAACAGTAAAGGTATTCCAATAGTAGACTCTACAAAAGAAATACCAAATAATGTATTACGTCGCTGATGAATATCTCAACTAAAGGAGGGGCAGGATCCTCAAGCACCAATTCAAGATATTGTAGCAGCTGCATCTAAGGTGATATCTAATAAATGAGATGATAATGCTTATGATTATAAGAATGAATTTAAACGTCTCATGAGAATGATATATGAGGAACTTCATAATCCAGAAGTTGCAAATAAGTTATTAACATTCTTAAGTTCTAAGGTTGGAGATACTGGTATTTCCTATGATGTTGATCCAGAACTATTACTATTTGGATCTGACGAAATAGATGATCCAGAACTATTTAATGAGTTTGATGATTATGGAGAAAGTGGGTTTGAAGATTTTGATTATCGTTCTTTAGATAGTAATAGTGCAAGAACTTTTTATCAATACGTTAAAAATTATTTAATTCCAAAAAATGGAAAAACTGGAATACTTTCAGAGGAAGATAGAAAGACATTAAAGTCTTTATTAGAAAATGTTATTCCTGCAATGAAAGAACAACAGTTAAATGGGCAAATTTTGGGCGTAAATCAAGGTGTGAAAACACAAGATTATGATGAATTTAATTGGATTCGTAAAATTGATAACTTTGTAAATCAAAGATATGTTAAATTCAAACTACCTAATGCCGAACCTTTTACATTGCTGACTTTTTTAACAGATGAAGAATATCAAAAGAGACAAATCGATCAATATGAAAAAGTAAAAAGTACCAGTAATATATTAAAATCTGTAATGAAAACTCCACATTTTAGAGAAATGCTTAAAATTGTAAGAGTGAACAGACAATTAATTGAACGAGCTGCTGCATTACGTATTGAAAGAGATTTGGCTGAAAAAGTTTTGGCTGAAGAAAAATCTATGTCAGGAAATATTTCTTCTGGATATTTCTTTAAATTTAATCCAAAAGAGTATTCTGCTTTACAAAGAGTTGTATCTGATAGCTTGATTTTTAGTTGGATTAGTTCTATAGATGGGCTTGAATTAGTTGTTCCCGCAGGACAAAAATTTTATGATAAAGGCGGAAAAGAATGTAAATCTAAGCCAGATGAAGAGCATGTAATTAATTTTAAAACTTTTGATGAATTAGCTTCATTCAAGAGTTTAATGGAAGATTATATCATTCCACAGTTAATAGCAAGATATGGAGATACAAATGCCTTCTTTGCAAACTTAACACCTGGTTTTAGAAGAGATTCTCTATCTGGTTTACCTGTAACATTTTATAAACCAGCATTTAATATATCTGATGTGTCTAAATCTCCGAAACTACAAAATCTTTATGATGGAATAGCTAAAGGATTTAATGAGATATATAATGTACCGTTTATGGGATGAAAGATTGGGGATTTGTTTTATCTATATAATTTATTGGTTCACAAAGAATCATTAGGAGGAGACTCTTTTACAAAACTATTTGAAGAGATGACAACTTCTAATAATAGACATAGTTTAGTTTATAGCTATAATTCTTTTTTAAGTGAATTAGATAATGGTAAGTATAGATGAAAAGAAGCTAAAAGAAAAGGAAGCATCATTTCTTATGGTGATTATGTTAAAATTGATCTACGCGATATCAGATTGAGATGCTGTATTTCTGATGCATCACAAAAGAAATTTAGAGTAAAACGAACAACGGATGAAAAAGGCAAATTGAAGTCAATGCAAATGACTAGAACAAAAATGTCCGATCTAGTTACAGGTACACAAATTAAGTTTGATAGCTTAAATCGTACAGATTATACTCTAAATCTATATTATGCTGCTAGAGATAATACAACTATTCCGAATAAAAAAATAGACTTAGGTGTTGATTCTAAAATAACATACAAACAAGATTCTTTAGAACTATTAAATGCAATTGTGGATAATTTAAAAAATCGTTTAGGTTTAGATGTTCCTATTCATATAGTTAATAGCTCAACTATAGAAAATATTCCAGCAAAAATTGAAAAAGATATGTATTATGCGTCTGGATTTGTTATTGGAGGACAAATATACATAAATTCTGATAATATAGATATTTTTTCCCCAATACATGAACTAATGCACATTGTTTGTGCTGCAATGAAATATGGCACGCCTGAACAAAGAACGCTATATTATAGAATGCTTAAACAAATAGATTTAACTAAAGAAGAGTGGTCTGATATACGTGAAGATATTAAAGGTTATAATTTGGTTGGATCTGATCTCCAAGAGGAAGCTTTAATCAGAGCAATAACAAAAATGTTTGCTGGATCGTTTAAAGCACAATTTGATTCTTATATAGGAGTCGAAGCATCTAAAATAAATACAGTAGTAAATGATATCTTAGAAAGATTATTAGCTGTATCTTTTTCTGGAAGAACTAAAATAGAAGACATTGCTAGATCAGAATTAGGTCAAGTATTAGCAGTATTTAATAGTCAATTTGAGGGTTCTGATAGGCAAAGAGTTTCAAAAGTAATTGTTCCAACAAATCAACAACTTGCTAAATTGAAGAAGAATTTGTTTGATTCACAACAATTAACATTTAATGGTGATTGCTAATGAGTAATTGTAAAATAATAATGAAAATTCCAGGGACAAATGAGTCCCTGGAATTTGATTCTAATAGAAAATTAGATGAGTACTTGTGAAATAACAAGGATGTGTTATTGCACAATGCTAGCGATTCTGCCGTATTTTATGAAGTAAATAAAAAGTCCAACGTTATATTAAAACTAAAGAATGTCGCAGAAATAGGAAAAAAATTCGATTCTAAAATAAAAGAAGCAGCTCTCAATAGTTCTGGAGGAATGTCTATACCTAAATACCTGGACGATATTAAAGATCTTGCCATGGGTATTGGGTTTAGTAGATTGTATGAAAAAGTTGGATATCCAGATAGAATGGAACTTCCTGCAAGTAAACGTAGAACTACTAATACTCTCACAAAAGAACAACAAGAATATAGACAGGCTTTTGGTAGAGATGTTCATCAAATAATTCAAGCTAAGATAGATCCAAAGTATAAAGCAAAGTTAGAAGTAATTGAAGAAATAGACCCTATAACTAAACAAAAGAGTTCACTTTTAAAGAAAGTAGAGACTGAAATAGATAAAATGCTGTCAGAGATAAAGGAAAGACATAAAAATAAAGATACTGGAAAATATCCACAATTTATGACAGAAACAGTTCTAGTAGCAAAAAGTATTGATCCTAGATTTCTTGATATTATTCATGCGAGTTCTTTAACTCCATCCAGTGGAGTTGGTAATATTGAATCTATAAATCGTGCTTGAGGTAGAGCTGATCTAATTGTAGTTGATGATGATGGTAATGTGTTTGTTTATGATTTTAAAAATACAGGTGGCAGTATAGAAGTTGGCTCTGAAGACAATTTAAAAAATGAAATGAACCTTGCTTCTTATTCTGCTGTATTATCTCAATGGGAAGTTGAAAACAAAATTGGAGGATTTGTTGAGTTTGGAGTTAATTATTCTCCAGATGGCTTATCTGTGTCAGGTTTTTCATATGGAGGAATAAAACCTCTTTATAATCAAAACGTTATAGATACAGCAAAAACTTATTATCCGTCCGATCCAAAAAAACCAGTTGAGGCCTTAAATGATTTAGATGATTCCATGGGAAAAGTTGTTCCAGACAACACATTTATGAATCAGGCAAAGTTGACAACATTATCTGTGGAACAAGAAAGGTTAAAAATAATACCTGTACAAGAAGGTACATATGTTAGTAAAAGGAAACCTAATGCAAAATATCAATACTTTGTAGGATTACCAAAGAAACCAGCAGGAATGAATCCAAATTGGTTTATTGGAAATTGGCTTGTTGGTAATACAAAAGAAGAACTTGAAGAAAGACTGAAAGAGTATATTACAATGGTAAATGAGTCTTCTTCTGAAATATTACCAGTGTTTAAAGATATAATATTAGATGCAATTAATACTGGAGACCTTATTACTCTTCAAAATGGATTAAAATCAATTGCACCAGGTCAAGCAGAAAATATTTACAAACAAATCAGATATTACATCACAAATAAGTGAACTCTACTTGATAGTGAACCTATGATTCAAAACGGATTCTTTGTATTTCAAAAACCAGATTCTGCAAGAATAGAAGTTGTGATGCTTGATACACATATATTAAACTTACCGTTAACTTTTAAAACAAATGATGCAGTTGATCCTAGAAGATCTACACTTCTTGGAAATTTTTTAAACGATTCACAAGTAGACAAAATGTTTTTTATGGACGGTACAGTTGGTGATGCTGTATTAATGAAAGCAATGGTTTATTTTAATCAACATCCAGAGGTTCTAAATGGTAATAAAATTTATAGAATAAAAGCTGTTTCTACAATTGATAGACATGTAAGAGAAGTTTCTAATAAACAACTAGATGAGACATATAAACTTCTAGCATTTGAATACAATAAAAAATATAAAGACAAACCTTTACAAATAAGAACAGATATATTAATGAATGATATTTCTGCAGCAGTTGAAATATGTGATGATATTTTAAGATGTTCTGCAGAAGAAAGTGTAAAGAATGTATTAACATGAAAACCATTTAGATCAACGAAAGCTCCTGGCTATTATGAAATAGAAGATTTACGAAATCGACTATTAATGATTCAACGTAAATTTTCAAGTATGGATTCTAAACGAATGAATCCTAGTGATGAAATTCAAATGGCAAAATTGGCTTTGCAAAGAGGTTATATGGTGTTTAATGAAATGTATTATACTTCTGAAGAAGACGTTGGAGCATTTATAGACAGTGCTTTAGCACTTGAAGGAACTGAAGCTTCTTCTATGAAAGAATCTAAATCTATTATAATGCGTCAATTACAGCAAATAATTAGTAACTTTCATGATATATACAAGCAAGAGTTTGAGAAAAAAGCTGCATTGTGGCAGAATCAGTATCAAAAATTTACTAAAGAGGCAGGTTTATCTAAAGTCATTGCAGATGATTTTAAGTATTTTAGAGAGAATTGATTTGTGAAGGATGGAGATAAGATACATCAAGCAATGCGATTGATAACTGAAAATGATCCTTATTGAAATGGAAAACCTGAAGAGAAAAAGCTATACGATTTATACTTATCTTTCTGGAATAGAGCTAGATATGGAGACGATATTGAAGCTATTCAATCTGCAAAACAAGATTTGTCTTATTATGAAATACCTCTAATTAGAACTAGTTTTAAAAAGAGTCTCGAAGCTGGTGGTTTATGAAATGCAGTAAAAGGTTGATTTAGAAAAGCTGAAAAAGATGCACTTGGGGTTTTATTTGATATTAGAGACGCTAAAGAAATCTATGAACAAAAAGAAGAGGAGAAATTAGAAGCTATTCGACTTCCAAGTTACATAAGGGATTTTGTTGGAGATAGACGGTTAGATGCAATTGAAAAAAATGGTACTTCTGTATATGAAACAAATATGGATATTATTGCATTAACTGTATTAGCTGTAGGATATAGAAGTGAGTTTAGTGATCACGCAATGATTATGAGTAATGCTCTTAGAGCAAGTACTTATTATGGATCTCTTGTTGATGGTTATACAATGGACCAAATCCTTAAAACTTTTGATAAACAAATTGCATCAAAAATGTTTTTGAGAAGTGTAATTGATTATCATAATAGAGGTATTGCGATGCTTATAAATTGAGCAAAAGGTATAACTTCTACTGGAACTTTAGCTTTTTCTTGAAAATCGTTTGTTAGAGAAACTATTAAAGGTATTACCGATGGTTGAGCTAGAACAAACTTTGATGAAATGTATGGTGATAAATTTAGCCAATCTGAATATTTTGACGCCCTTAAAATTGTATTAGAATCGGCTCCAAAAAATATAGAACGAAATTCGTTTATAATGCAGCTATCTAACTATTTTGGAATGGCTAACTTCTCTGCAGGACAAATTGTGGAAGCATCAAAATCTAATTATTTTGGTTTATTTGAACTTGGATCTGATGTAATGTTTATTACTGCAACGTGACCTGATTTCATACATAGAACAGCAATGCTGATTGCTCATTTAAAACATATTGGTGCATTTGAAGCATATTCTCTAGATGAAAATGGTGTATTGCAATATGATATGAATAAAGACCAGCGTTTTCAGACTTGATTAAAGTACCATAAAAATGAATCAGAAATACCAGAATCTGAATTACAGAAATATATTCAAGAGAGGGATTTATATAATAGATTATTAAAGGACTTTGATATAGCTGGAAAACGAAAAGAAAATAAAAGTTCTTATACTGAAGGAGATTTACTTCCAGATGCACTATCTCCAAGAACACAAGATAATCTAAAAACTGTTGCTGATAGACTTTATGGTAACTATGATGATGAAACTAAATCTATTATGCAAAAAAGTTTACTTGGTTCTTTGTTCTTCCAGTTTAAAACATATCCTTTAGAAAGATTATCCCAGTGATTTAAGTCACCTACTCATATTAATGACATAAATTATGTACAGAAAACATGAGATGATGGTTCACCTGTTATTGGATATATTGACGAAGATGGAGTTACTTTTAAATATGGGCATGTAGAAGATGTAGATCCAGAATGGTTTTTAAGTGGACGTGCGTGATATATAAAAGTTCCAAATGGTCATGAAGTATGAGGACACATAAATAGAATATTTGCAGGATTGGGATATCTGTTAACTCATAATCAAGCAGAATATAAACATTCTTGAGATACAGATCCTTATTTCAGAGGTCAAATGGCATTAGCATTATATGATACATTCTTTGGTGTAATTCTAGCTTTCTTAGTACATTTACTATTTGGTGAAGAAACCATCACAAATATGAAAAACGAAGAATGATATACTAGATGGTTATATGCTGTTAGCACAGGTATGACTCAAGATGGTCCTGTTTGAAGTCTAATGAGTAGTATTATTGGTAATGGTGCTCCGCCATCACTAACTATATTAAAACAGTATATGACAAATGCAGCATCTGTTTTAACTGGAGATGCTAGTTTAGTATACGGATTTGCTAATTCTTTAGGTGCAACAAAAGAATTTACGTCAATATTAACAAGTGATTAAGGAAAAAAAATAAGCCCCGAGTCGCATAAAGCGGCCCGGGGCAAATTGTTTTATTTCTTTTGTAAATTATTTGTAGCAGTGATAGTATAAGGTGGATTCACTGGATCAGTAATCCAATGTTTTATACTTTCATTAGTATTATCCTGACTACTATCACTTGTATCCCATGTTATCAATGGGCTAGTATAAGGCTGAATGTACGGTTCTTTATATGGAATATACTCTATCTTTTTAATACTAATTGCATCCATTAATTCAAATGCTTCTTCACCATTTATTAAGCCTTTATCAATAAGGTTTATAATAACTTCTTTAGCGGTCATCGTTCATTATTTCTATAACTCGTTGTATAGGAAATGTAGAAAATTTATTTCCTGCATCTACCCAATCTCTTGTTTCTTGTAATAAAATCTTTACGTGGTTATCCCATTTATCTGGCATCGTAGCATTAATAAAAATCATTAAACTTACAGAACATAACATTCCAAGATAAAAAATACCTATAGCGATTAATGCTATGAATATAATCCAAAGTATTGTATACATTTATTTATTTTATTAAATAAGTCTTTTAAGTCTCCATTATTGGTAATTACATAACTAAAAGCATCTTCATTTAAGAGATCAATCACTTCCCTTTCTGAAGAGTGCGTTCCAGGTTGTGTTCCAGGACGATCAATATATATTGTAATACCTTTACGTTTTTTAATTTCTTCTAATTCTACTCTAAACCGTAAATCAGATATAATTAACTTTTCTCTTGTATTTATAGTACAGTTTATCCAAAGTTTATCACTTAAGAATTTTCTAAGTACGTTTGTTCCACAATATTGCATTAATTGTCTTACAGATATTCAATAATCAGATGGGATTGGTTCTCCAGATTTAATGTATTTATTAAATTGATTGTCAGTTAAACTTTTCTCTGGCGGAGTACCATCAGTATAATGCTCAGTCAAAGTATCTAACTGTACGTAACAATTTTCTTTAAAATCCCTACTTTCAAATGTTTCTGGTCTAACTTTCAATATAATAGCAAGAACTTCTTTTAAAGGTTTGGCAAATGAAGTGATTTTCCACTTCTTGCTAAACCTTATTTTTCTTTTATATCACCAATAAGTTCTAAAAGGTTTAGGAGTATTTAAAAGATATTCAAACATTGCCGATGCCGTATTTTTTCCGGACGTTTTGTTATCTTAAAGGTTTTTTATCCTTTAATTCTTACACTTCTTATTTCGTATAAGTCCCGCGTACATTTTCTCCCACTTATTTCAGTTGGGGAGTCAACCACTCTTGGAGATATTTTATTCTGATAAATCAGTTTCAATCTCTACGCTGTACGGTGCAGAAGACTCTTTAGTTTCTTCTGTTACCACGGTATTCTCATCACAGAGTTCACCGTTTTTGGTCAATAATAATTCTGCTCATTCTTGAACAGAACGGCTACCGTTTTTAAAAAATTCGTATAAATTATATTTGCGATCTAAATATACACTTGCATTCTTATAGATATAATTAATAAATAATACTGTATTGTGTGTATTAAATGACAACGTTCATGTATTATTTACGTGTCTTTTATCTTTAAATAATTTACAGTCAATATTATGTCTAAATAAATATTGTTGTACAACTTGCAAAAATTCAAATGTTCCTAAAATTGAACATAATGGTGCTACTACATTTACACCAACACGTCTTGTAAAGCAACCGTCACCATCAAAATAACCTCTAATGAAATCTATAATTAATTTTTCACTTTTAAAAATAGATTTATCTGGAAACTTTACAGTTAATGACTTTCTGGGAATAAGTCCTATTTTGAATAATCGTTCTTTCATATGAGTATTCGAATAGCATATTCTGCATCTAGAAAATTGTTTTCCGCTACAAGTTACTGTACCAATTTTAACTTTTTCAATAGAAGATTTCATAAATGTCGCAAATTTTTCTAAATGACGTTTATCAGATGCTTTTAGAGATAGTTCCAAGTGTCCTTTATTAGAAATATTTCCATCAGCGTATAAAAATCCTAGCCAATAAGCTTTTTCTTCATTATCTATTTTATCAAAAATGTTATGATCAAATCGATCAATAGATATTCTATGTTTTTGACAAAATGGAGTTAATTGCGAACCACTTATTCCATAGATTTTAGCAATATCCGTAAGAGTTAGTCCCTGTTTTATGTAATTTTGAATGTCCTCTTTTGTATATGCTTTTTGATTCTGATAATTTATGGGCTCATATCCTAAAAATTTAATTCTTCTACTCAATGCGTTACTGCTTATTCCTAGCTGTTTTTGAATTTTAGTCAATGAAATTTTTTCCTCGAAATGAAGTCTAAGTATCTCTTTATCTAATTCATTTGTTCAATTAATGTTTGAATTTTTATTTGTACCTTTTCTTAAATTATCCATTTTATTAATTATTATTTTTTATTTTATAAATCCAATACCAATCAAAAATAATAATTATTTATTAAAAATGCAAATTCTATATATATAATTTTTTAGTAACCTTTAAGTCCAGCTACAGCAATTAACCTATTAGTTTGTAATGTAGATCCCATATATTCATGTGTTTTAGTTCATCAATACTAATGTATTTATCTTGATATGGAAATTCTACAGTAGTATATCTGTTACCAATAATTTTAATTATTGTCTCTAATTGTAAAGGAGTTATTGTTTTTTCATTATGTTCTGAATCTGTAGTAAATATTTTATCTCCGTGCTGTTTAATCCATTTATTCTTTTCCATCCATTCATCAGGATTATTTGATTCCGGAACAATTTGTTGATCCATCAAACGATTAGATATATTAATGTGTAGAAAGTTAGCAGCAGTTCCATCCAATCCATAATAATCTCCATTCGGAGCAATCCATCCAGCATCGTGATATTCTTTTGTAGGAAGAAGTTCACCTAGTTCAGCTATTCTTTTATAAGCATCTGTATATTTTGATAAAGCTTTTTCTTCTGGAGATTCAAAGTTATCGTTTATCATTTCTTCTTTATAATGGTTTAACATTCCTTGAACATAACAAACGTCTTGTAGATCTTCTCCAAACAAATAGTTCCAGCAATCATTTATTTTTTCAAGAATAGAAATATCATTTATAAGATCTTTATATGTTCGGAAGTAACAATTTACATCATCATTATAATAAAATGGGTCTTCATTGTTAAGACAATAAGTAACAGCATCACTAAATTCTAATGTTATATATCTTATCCTTCTTTTTAAGTTATATATATTAAAATTAGTCCATCGTTTTTGAATATAATTAACTTCTTCTCGCAAGCATTCCGGAATATCTATTGTATTATTTTCATCTGGAACATCCTCAACATTTCCACCAAGATCAGAATTCATTATAAGTGACTTATTACCCAATAAAATATCTGCTATTAACTTTGGTTCTTTTGGAAGTCCTAAAGCATCACTCAAAAAAGTTTCTGCATCGTGTATATTATAATCACATGCTACTTTTTCTCTGGCTATTTTAAATGTTAAATCTACTAAATCATTAACCATATAATTTTTCTTTTAGTTCGTTTGCAAGTTTTTGCATGTCTGGATGCGCTGCTTTATCGCATCTGAGTTTGAAGAAGCCATTCCAATCATCTTCAAATCCAGTCATGACAACCTCTGTTTTAGTTGCATTCGGAAGAACTTCTCTAGCTTCTTGTGGTTTACAACCATTATTTACAAGAGTCATATATATGTTTTCTGCTCTATCAAGTAAACGCAAAAAGTTCAATTTATTTGAATCTTCTACATCTGCAGAACCACTATAAAGGGTGTTTTCATCCCCTTCTTTATAGTTCAACCAATACGGAATAATATATGTGATTTCACTTCCGAATTTGCCTTTATTATATCCAATGTAGCGTTGAGATTCTTGCACAAAAGAAAATACGCGATGACGTACTAGTTCATGACTTATAGATCTACTACAAATAAATCTTACTGTTATTCTTTTTATATGATGAATACTTGGTAACGAAATGTACTGTAAATCTTCTTGCCAACCATTTTCATATATTACTCTTGCGTTAGTTGTAATATAATACCAAGTATATCCATCTGCAGATATATGATCTACAACTCTTGAGTATGGATTTCTCTTATACCGCTTTATTAAATCAAATGTTTCTATATAATTTGGATCGGACAAAGGTGTTCCAATTCTAGCAATAAGATAAATTGTACCATGTTCAAGTGGAGCAGTATGACCTCTACTGATGAGCATATCTACGAATTTTTTTGCTGAATCTTCAGTAATTCTATCTTCTGATTTGTAAGAGGTTCTTCCTGCAATTTCAATCTGCTTATATATTCCATCCAATCCTTCAGATTGAGGAATTATTTCAACAGAACTATTAATTAATTTCATTCTTTACTATTCTACATGTACCATCCCAGAAATCTCCGCAGATGAGAAATCCAGTATCTTTTCCATATTCAAAGTATATTCTTCCACTATAAAATCCAGTACCAGGATCTGCATCAAAATCTGATATATCATATCCGAATTCTTCTAGTACTTGTCTTACTTGTCCAAATGGAAAATCACTCAAATCAAGCTCCTGAGGACCCTCTCTCAGGAGCTCTTCTAATTGATATTTTATACTAGGAAATATCATAATCTAAAAATTTAACTTTTATATTAAATCCAAGAAAATCGAAACGTAAAGAGTCTAATATTTGTTCAGTTAACCAATCAAACATCTCTTCACTACTTTGAAATTTCACATTTGCGTTTACTCTATATTCTAGAATATCTGATTCAAAATTAATATCACATATACTAAGAGTTAATTTGTATTTTACCCAAATGTTATGTTCATCATATGGTGCCATATTAATCTTCTATTGAAATTAATGTACATTTATAACCCAGATTTTCTGGATAAGCTGATTCTATTGTAGATTGTGCATCAATTTTATCTTTAGCACTAATCCATTCACTTCAATCATTATCTAGTTTGAATTTACTATTATAATGAAATATTTTAAATGTAAATTTAGGCATATTATCCAATTAAAATATATTGTCATCCGTCTTGTTGCGGATATTCATTAGAGATAATATCCAAAGCTTCATCTTCACTAAATGCGTTTACCTCTAATAAAAATTCACACTTTCCAAGACGAATAAAAAAGTTATAAGTTCTCATGGTATTTTTCATAAAAACGTCTTATTACATCTTCTCCAACTGGACGTTCTCTCAAAGCATCTCTTCTAATGCATTCCTCAACATCAGTAGAAATTAATTTATAATCTACTTCTGCATTATATTGTTTAGCAATTGCTTTTAATTTATTAATCTTTTTAGGATTTAAATTTGTATCATCAACAATTACATTGTATTTTTGGTTAAATGCATAAGTTATTGATGTAAGTTCGATTTGTTCGACAAGTTTTTCTTTATCAAAATCACTTGTTCCTAACATACTTCTAATGTCATCTAAATTAACTCTTACATATGTTGAATCTTGTTTAACCATCTTTTTTGCAAGTGTTGACTTACCTGCTCCAGGAAGTCCAGCAAGAATAATCATCTTAGCCATTTTGAATAATCTTTTTTATTTTGTCTCTACGTAAAAGATCGTCTGTATACTTTTTAAATATAGTTAATTCCTCATTTAAATAATCATCAAACTTATTTAAATCGTATTCGTTTGCAGTAACTATGTTTTTATAATCTTCTGCAAGACACTTAAAGTTTACAATCTTATGATTTTCTATGATTTGGTTTGAAAACTTTACAAATTTAAATAAATTAAACAATTCTTGTTGTGCAGAAATTATCGCTCCTTGTTTAAGAAGTTCTTTATATCTGTTTCTGCATAATTGATTTTCATATTCATAACTTTTTCTAAGCTGAAGTGGATTTGTTTGCAGTAACAATTTTACATATTCTTTATGAATGAATTTTTTTGGCAAACAAGCACATTCCCAACCAAGCATTGAGCCATTCATTACAATTGGAAACCAGTTTTTAATTTCCGTTCCAAGAAAATGATTATTTTCATCAAATGCCTCCAATTTAAATGTTGAAACATTTGAAAAATCTTGTGGACAATAGTCGTTTTCACAAATGACTATGAATTCCCTATTGTCCACATTTTTAAATAACCCAAATATTTGTAATCCAACTTCATATATATACAAGACTTTAGGATCTTCTATTAATTTTTCAAGTAATCCCATTATACTCCAAATGTATCAAGTAATTCTTCCAAAGTTTCGCTATCTCTACTTTGAATCTTATTTATAAGCTGATTCATTGTTTCTTTATCTACTTTATATGAGCATGTAAATATATTCTTAGAATCTTCGTCTATAGAAATATAAACCAATCCAATAAATTTATGCGGATCTATTTGTAGATAATGTGCACTATTATTAAGTGTAATTTTATTCCCAATTTTACTAGTACATCTCCATTCTCTAAGTGCTAAATCACAAAGAGATATCATTCTATCTTTTATCTGTTTCATTATGCGTTGTCTTCAATGTCTATTTCTCCTGCGTCCAATGCTTTCTGCTCTTTATTTAAAAAATTTATGTATTTTTTATTCATACTATATGTTGGCATAAATGGATCCATTTTATCCTTCGTTCTACTAAACATAAATCCTTTTGACATGTGTTTGTTATCATCTAGATTACATAATTTAGATATTGTACCTATAGAAGAACCAGTATATAATTTTGCTTCTTCTAAAGTGTCTACGATTTTTATTAAATTACCGTCCAAATTAAAGATTCTAACACCTTTTCTTCTACAAATAGGCAATTTCTTTTTGAAATTTTTACAATACTTATATTTTTCTTCTGACCATTTTCTATACATTTTTTGTATAGCACATTCATAAAAGTGTATAAATAATTTTCTAGCTTTAAGATCTCCAACCCTAAGTACATAAGTGTTTTTACCACTTCCTTTTTCACTATTAAGGATATTAGATATTTCTTCTTGTAAAATTTCCTCAAATCGTGATTTTACAAAATTTAAAACACTATAAGTACCAACAATAGATATATAAAATCCTGGTTGAGCACGTGTCTTCTTTTGTAGACCTGTTGTTCCATCTCCATCAATAAGTCCAATTATATATGCATCAATACTATCTTTATCGTTTCAATTTATATTCGGTGCTTCTAATATTAGACTTTTTGCTGGAATAATGTTAAAGTTTTTCTTTAAATCATCTGCCATTTTTTGAGATACAGTGTGAATTGAACAAAAAGAACGTCCGCCTTTTTCAAAATGTATAATTTTATAATTAGAATCTGTGTCTATTAAAAATTGTTCTAATCGTTCACAATCTGAATCTGCTAACGTAATAGTTAAAGCATTATTACTTTTTGATATATTACCGTCTGCAGCAATAAAACCAGCTCAATATGCTGTTTTAGTATTTATTTCACTAAAAAAGTCATCGTTAATTTTATACTTTCTTGTATATTCCCGATAATTAAAATTCTTTTCGATATTGTATTTATTTTTATAATAATACAAGCAAGAATGTTTGTAACCTAAAATTCTCTCAGATGCGGCTTTTTCAGTAATTTGTTCTTCTTTTGCTAAATTTAAAATAGCAAGTAGTTGTTCTTTTGTTATAAAACCAGATACTCGTTTTTCATTTTTCATAATTCTGTAATTTTTAAATATTGATAATGTTGTTAAATTTGTTTGCATATACAAATATATAAATATTTTAACAAAAGAACAAATTTTACATTTAATTTAAATCTTCTATATTTTCAATTCCTGCATCTAATTCATATTGTTCAATTTTATTAATGTGCCTAAATGTTTTTAGTTTCCAGGCTTCAGAACGCATTTTATCTTGCTTAATAACTATTCCTTCATGTGGAACAGGATTGTTACAATCAGGAGAATCTAATTCCATATAAAATTTCTTATCATCAGCAAGACGATTTAAGAAATTAGTAAACCAATTTTCATCTTGAATTATATCAGGATATAAATCTTTTGCATATCCATAATAAAATTCAGGAACTGCTTTCAAACCATGCGTTTCACACCATATTTGTACTTCTCTTGGTGAAAACTCATGAACTAGTCCATCTACATTCGTTAGGGTAATGCGATAAACTCTCACTTTAAAATGTTTTTCTGGAGTATATGTTTCTCCTTCTTTTGGAGGAATGCACCCATAATCATAATTTTTCTGAATCCATCCGCCATTAGGCAAAAATCCAACAATTTCAGCATAAATAGTCATACCCTTAATTAGATAAGGTTTTAAATATTCATCTGCTTGTTCCCAAACATCTACTCCATAAAATCCAGGTGTCACGTTTTGATTAATATATTTATTCTTAATTACTGTTCTAGAAGAATAAACATAATCGTATACTTCTTCATAAGGGTTAAATCCTTTACCAGATACAAAATTACTAATACGTTTTATTAGATTAATTGGCTTTTTAGTGAGCACATATGCAGAAATATGAGAAGTGCCATTCCATTTACTCGTAATTGAAATTAAATCATTTGGATCTATTGCGTTTGGGCACTTCCTTAACTGAACTGTATCATAATGTAGTCTAAATTGAGTATCTATGATTCTATCAAAACGTTTTATATTCTTTTGTCTACGGTTATATCGAGATTGAGAATTATTAGAAATTCTTTTTTCAACAATATATTTCTTATTTACCCAAAATTGTTTTCCATTGTGCTCTACACTATCAAACTCTAATCCATTTGTTAATTCTGAATCTGGAATTTCTTGATTAACAGAATCAACAATCCAATCCAATAAAATTTGAATTGGAAGTAAAAAACCTTCAGATATTACACCTCTTAATTTAATTGCTTTAACCCTACCATTATCTTCAAACATTCCAGTCTGTTCTGGATTGGAATTGAGTTGTCCGTGACGATAGAGATTAGCGAACGAAAGAAATTGAGGATTGATAGTTGAGCTGGTTGGGAAATATACATATTTACCGGGTTTAGAATCAATACCAACAATAATGTTATATCCATCAACATAAGCACACTTTAATTTAGTTACTTCTGGGTCTGAATGAGGGTGGAATTCATTTATTTCTACAATTTTTGCTAGATAGTTAATATTAGCATTTTTTGATTTTATAAGTTTCATAAATTTTAAAATTAAGCCTTTTCAGACACTTTGTTATATAAAATGACCTCCTATACCATGTGCCTATAAAAAGTTTAGCACACGGCACAAGAGGCCTTAAATTTTAAATTTTTGACTTTAATTTTTCAACAATATTTTTTAATGTTAAAAATTGTCCTTTTAGAAATATATCATCTGAATTTTCATTTCAAGAATTATCTTTTAAATATTCCTTTAAATGGAGATACAGAGTCATTACTTCAATTAAACTTAAATTAATTTCCATTTATAAAGTTAAGAATAATTTGTGAATCAACTTTTTGTCCAAACTTTTCAATACATGCATCTTGAAACTTTTTAAATGAAGATTTTTCTTTTGGAAAATCTAATCCACTTAAAAAAGATTTAACTTTCTCTTCAGATGGTTCTTCTGGAAGATAATTAACAAGAATTTGTTTTTCAATGTTCTCTTGTTTCCAAAGATCGTCTCTTTTTTGTTCAAGATAAAGTTGAACATTTTCAACTCGTTCTTTATACATTGACTTAAGAATATCGTTTGTTGTAAGTTTAGGGTTTTTAGATAAAATATAATTAAAATCAGATTTTATATTTCTCAAACCAATCAATCGACATTCGTTTTTAGATGAACCAAGAAGCATTTCTTGTTTAATCGCATCGTCAATGTAGAGTAAAAATTGTTCTTTATTCATTTGCAATTTTCCAAAGAGCCTCTTTATTAACAGAATTACAGTAAATATTCTCTATAATTTCATCTGCAACTCTATTATTAAAGATATAAGTTAATAGATCATAGACAATGTTCCACAATTTTTGTACCATTGCAGTATTGGAAATATTGATTCCCAAATCATTCAGTTTATTTTCTTCTGATGCAACAAATTCCAAATCATCAATGAGAGCAAAGAATTCTTTGTCATTCATGGTTTCATTTACGTATTCTTCACGCTCTGAAGATTTTTCAGATTCCTGTTTAGTGATTTCTTTTTCTGCCTCCGCAATTGCGGTATCAAATGCTTCTGGTCCTGCAAAATGAATAAGCATTTTTACAAACGGATCGTTTTTAAAATTCTTAATTTCTTCTTCAGTAAATTTCATAATTGTTTTATTTTTAAAATTAATCTAAATCCTTTTCCCAACGAACACTTCTAAAAGACGGGAGATTTGGAACAGGATGCTCTGTCTTAGTCATACCAAAGTATTTTACAGTTCCCATCTGTCCAATTATTTCATCCAAATGATCTCTATATCATTCTTTTAGAGCTCTATCACCAATAGGTTTTGCTTTAAATTGGGTACCATCTGGCATTTCCATTACAAAACACATGTCCTCGTCACGTAAACCTTCTGCAAGTCCAACTATCTTAAATTCAGAATCTGTAAACAGTTTAATCTTCATCATCCGATTATCTCTTGCACCAGGTTTATACTCTTTTTCTGGATCTCTTACAACTAATCCTTCGTATCCTTTAGAAATGGCTTCATCGTGCATTTGCATGATTTCGTCCAACCCTTTCACTGGTCTATGCTCCACGAATACAATTCTGGAGTCAGATGGTCTATTTTTTGCAAGTTCTCCAAGTTTTTTTGCTCTGAGTTTAAATGGAGTTTGTGTATCAACGATATCATAACAATGAAATACAAGTTCTTTGTGTGCATCTACAAGTTCCTCACGTCTACAAAGACCACTAATTGTTTGAAGATTTCAGAAATGTCGATATATTTCACCATCTAGAATCATTCCAGGATTCTCTGTAAGAATCTGAATAACATATGGATCTTCTCGAATATAAGTGGCAGGAATATCATAATCTTGGCCACCTCTAGAAGAAGTATGGACTTCACCATCACGCATAAAAAGCATTGCTCTCACTCCATCATGTTTATATGACGCTAGCCATTGTTTATCAGTCTGTGATGACTTATCTCTATCCATAACTTTACATAGTTGAGGTTTGATTACTCCATTTTGATCTGTGTTGTCAGTAGGAAGTGCGTTTTCTGCAGACTCTAAAGTAAGTTCTTCTATACCAAGGTCTTTAATGTTTTTATATCCTTTATCAAGATATTTTTTAAGCTCACTATTATATTGTAAAACACCTTGTTCAGTAACAGTTCTTGAAGCTTTACCCCTATGAATCTCTATTACTGGAGCTATAACTTGTTTACCATCTAATAAGCCACTTGATCTTTCAATTATATATGCATGTAAATCATCAGATCAACTAAGGGAAATATCGACTCTACGAATTTTTCCCTTAGCATCTCTGCATATAAGTGTGTCTTGTGCTTTAGCCATTACTTTACTCCACTGTGTCCAAATCCTCCCATTCCTCTATCAGTAGAAGAAAGTTCATCTAATGTATTGACTGGTATCCAATTAATCTGAGGGACTTGATTTAGAACTAACTGAGCAATTCTATCTCCAGGAAGGACAGTAAAATCTTCATCTCCTAGGTTTATAAGAATAACGCCAATACCGTTTCTGTAATCTGAGTCTCAATTTTATTATCCTATTAGCTCTTTATCTAATAGATCTGCATCTTCATTTGTTATACATGCAGTTTGGACTATATCTTCACCTTTATTAAAGGGCAGGGCACTCGTGTCAGTATTACTGTCCTCAGTACAACTGTCTGTTAGGACTCGACTGTTAGTCTCTGAACCCACAATTATATTTCTATAAATGCTTGGCTGCTGATTATCCTCTTCAGGACTTTCCAGCAATTCACCCTGTTTAACGACGACTTGACTTGTGATGTTTAAATCTATAATTTGTTCATAAAATTGTTTTTGTTCTTCTGTACACATTGAATAAAATGTTTCTCTGCTAATTATTCCAGTATGCAATGCATGAATAAGAATGTTCCCAAATCACCTATGTATTAACATATGTACGTCTCTAGGAATCACAACTAAGTTTGTTAATTCATTATTATCATGATCAGCATCTTTATGGTGAATGTCATAACCATTAATGTTTTTTCTTAAACCAAAATAATTTTTTACAATTCTAGTGTGAACATCAGATTTTCTTTTGTTTGCCCTAATTGAATCTTTTAATTTTGTTTCAAGACCTTTATAATTTGGGTTATTTTCTCCAGTTTTTGTCAAACTTCTATATTTATTTGAACATGCTATACTGCAACACACTCTTTTTGTTGCTTGACTTTGTTTAACAAAGAATTTCGTATGACAAATTGGACATTCTTTTTCTACTTGTGTATTGTATTTTTTAGCGTTGTATTTACCCAAACATTCTTTAGAACAGCAAAGATATTTTCTTGCTCTAGAGGCTGGTACAAATTCGTGCTTACCGCATTCTGCACAAACAACCTCAATCTTATTAGCATTACCTTTTTTTAAACAACCTGTGGCTTTACAATATTCATTATAGCACTCTCTACAGCAAAACTCTGTTTCTATTTTCTTAGCATAGAATATTTTACCACAATTTTTACAAACTTTTTCGTACATAATATAAAATTTTAAACATTGAAATTTCTTTTACAAATATACGAAAATTAATTATAAATTCAAAATCTTTCTTAATTAATCGTCCCTGGAGAATTTAGCACAAATACTTGTTTCTTAGCTGCAAGTCCACTTCTTGAGCGTACTTGAATCTCATAACCTACTGGAATTTCTACATGCAAACCAGTTGGAATAATTGCGCATTTTCCTGGTTTAATTATAACAGCTTGGTCTAAACTTGCTCTAACGTCCATTCCAGCAGAACCAATTGTTTCATATTTGGGAAGTTCATTACTTCCAGCATTGTAAATTTTTACGTCAATCATTATACTTCATTTTCATCAACATAAATCTTGTCTTTACTAAATCTATCATACCTCCAATTAGCAATAACAAGATCATCTTCAACAAGCATCCAAGAAACTTCGGATTCTTTATAGCCTAATACGTTATATACAAAATCAGAGTAATCGTCAATATCATCAGGAACGCTTCTTATAATATCAACATCTCCAAGTTCATAATTAAGAACAATTAACACCATACTGGATAAATATCATCGGTTTCTTCATCATATCTAAATGCCTCAAATGATGGCTTTTTATCAAATACATACCAATCAATGTGGTCTATATCATATCCAAGTGAAGAAATAAATTCTTCTTGTCCATCAAGTTCATCTAATGCTGGAATATTGCCAGCATTAATTAAATCACAACTGCCAGCAATATAATTAACAACTAATATCCACATATCATTCATTATTTTCATTTTTCTTTCATACTCTTTGATTACGAGAACCTCGTCATTTAAGAGATAGATCTTTTTGTTCTTCTATAAATGGACCATCTACAATAACATCTACATATTTATCTAGCATTTCTTTAAATGTTGAGTGTGAAACACCATCTGAATATGTACTTCTTAGAAGTCATTTGTTATCTGTCATATCATTTCCAGTTCAAATCCAAATTGTTTTATTCGGAAATAATTGTTTGAACTGTTGACAGATTCTTATTACAGTATCTCCATTTTGTGGATTTAATGGTTCTCCACCAAGAATAGATAATCCTGAAACCCATTCATGATCACAAAGTGACATTAGATAATTATTTACTTCGTGATTATATTCTTTTCCACCTTTAAAGTCTCATGTTTCTGAGTTGAAACAACCTTTACAATGTCTTGCACAACCTTGTGTAAACAGAGATACTCTAATTCCTGGCCCATTTGATATATCAAACTTATAAATATCTGCGTATCTCATATTAGTTTGCATGTTTTACACGATCTTCAACTTCATCTTGTTTGCCAAGATTGAAGTTACGATAATCTGTAGACAAGTATCCGGTTACTCTTCTTAATCGTTTAATATTAGAACTTCCACAAATTGGACAAGTTGGGCCAATTTCATCAATATATCCGCACTCTTGACATTGATCATTTGGCAAATTTATTGCAAAGTAAGGAATGTCATGGTCCATAGCATAATTGACAATTGTCTCCAATGCTTCTGTATTATTTTTAGCAGACGAAGGAAGTTCAATATATGTAATACAACCAGCATTAGAATATCCAGTAAGTTGTGATTCAATATCAATTTTTTCCATTGGTGTTAAATTGTGCCAAACTGGAACATGCATTGAGTTTGTAAAATACTCTCTATCTGAAACATTAGGAATGATTCCATATTTTTCTCTAAACTTCTTCAAGGCTGTATAACAGAGGTTTTCTGCCGGAGTATTGTAGTTTCCAAAATTAAGATGATATTCTTTCTTAAATTCAGCTGTTCTAGTATTAAAAAGCTTTTCAATTCGTTTAGCAAGATCCATTCCTTCTGGTGTAGTATGATCTTTACCAATCAAAAGATGTAATGTTTCTGCTAAACCCAATTTTCCAATAACAAGTGTACCGTGCTTTAAAGCCGATTTAATTCCTTCTTCTGGAATGTAACCAGCCATAGTATGATTCTGATACATAAACTTTGCTGCATCTGCTGGTTGTCTACACATTAGTTTGTATCTTTCCAGAAGCATGTCTTTTGCTTCATGAATTTTCTTATCAAGAAGCTCCATAAATGGTTCAACCTCTCTATTTGCTTCCATAGCAAGTGTTGGCATTATAATTGTTACTGGTGCAAGGTTTCCTCTACCATCTTTTTGGAATCCTAAGCCATTAATATCAAAACCATTATAGGTTCTACACAATTTTTAATTAGACTATATCTTCTACCTATTTGGTAGTTGTGCGCTTCGAATCCGCGCTTATCTCGGATTCTACTCCCTTACATTCATCAGGGATAGTCGTTACACTTTCTAAATATTTAAAATTATAATCATAGTTATTTGTAATCTTAGTACCTTTTAGAATTGCTGTAATAGTTTTTCTATTTAATCCAAGTATGTTAGCACAAGATCTAATACTATCAAAATCTATAACTTCATTTGTTATTTTATTGATAGTTCTAATTTTATGAGAACGTTTCTTTGAGTGATAAAGATTACTATCATAACCGTGTTGTGTATTTTTAGCATTTGTTGTTCACTCTAGATTATTCAAATCGTTATTAAGTTTATTACCATCTATATGATTAATTTGTGGTAAATTGTTAGGATTTGGGAGTAATGTCTCTGCTATTAAGCGATGTACTCTAATATACTTTCGCTTCCCGTTTAGCCTAAAAACAACTTGATAATAACCTGTATTGTCTACTCATTTACTAAATTTGTGGTACTCTTTTCCAGTCCACTTAAATACATCTCCATTCTCAACGAAAATGTTAGGATAAATCGTTTCTGTCATAATATTATATTTTTAATTATTTTATACAAATATAATAAAAAAGTTCGACATATCCAAATAATTTTAAATATTTAGTTTAGCACGGTCTCATCATTTTGACCTAACCGTTAGCCTTATAAAAGACACCCGCGAGCGCGGTTCACACAATTTTAAATGGGCTGTGACCTATTGGTTTACCCATTGTGGATACGTATGTACAAGGATCATTAACATCGTATCCTTTATTAACACTTCAATCTACATTTGCGTAATTGGGATATAAACGAAGTGCTGTAGATTTTAGTGCAAGTTTAAATAAATCGTAATTTGGATCGCCTGGTTTACGATTTACACCATTCATGCACTGGAAAATACCACAAGGGAAGATTGGAGTCTTATGATTATTACCCAATCCAGCAATAGATGCATCAAGAATGGCTTTAGTAACCATTCTTCCCTCTACAAGTGTACAAGTACCATAGTTGATGCTTGTAAAAGGTAGTTGTGATCCTGAACGTGACTGGAGTGAATTGAGGTTGTGATACAATCCTTCTACGGCTTGATAGATCTCTCTTTCTGTCATATCCAATGCATACTTATATGCTTTTTCTGAATATGTTTTATAGTCAGATTCCGTAATAGGTAAATCACTATGAAAACTATAGTCCAATTCACGATCTTCTAAATATTTTACACCATCTTTATAGTGTTTGTAAAAACTTTTTCTAACATACGGAACCATTGTCCAATCCAAGTGACTTGCAGATACACCACCAAATTGTTCTAGAGACTGGCATTGAAAAATAACAGCAACAAGTTGCATCGCTGTATTTACAGAACCTGCGGGTCTAATATCAGTGTTTCTAACTTTAAACCCATTTGCGAGTAAATCATCAAATGGGATTGTCAGACAATTATGCATACCTGTAGCATACTTATCAAGATCGTGAATATATATTTCATTATTTAAATGATTATTTCTAGCCATAGAAGACATATAATCATTTAGTGCTAAATCTTTTAACATTGCACTGTCTGCTTCTCCAATTCTTCCTCCAAAACTTGCTTCGTCTACATTTGCGTTTTGATTCTGAATATTTGTTGCCTCTATTTTATCTTGAATCTTTTTACGAATAGTAGCACGTTCTGTACGATATCTATCATAAGCAAATCCGACATCGTACCATTTATGTTCCATTAATGATTTTTCGACAAAATCTTGAATCTCTTCAACTGTTTTATCTTCTTTGAATGTGGAACAAAGAGTCTCCAGATAATTTATAAGACTGTCTGGAGCATCAGTCTGTTCAACCGCTTTAAATGCTTTGTTTACAGCATTTTTAATTTTTTGAAAGTTAAACGGTTCAATACTTCCGTTACGTTTAATAACATTTATCATATTACTTCAATAGATTAAATAAAGAGTCTATAAGTAAAGTCTTTTCATACTTTGCCATAATATCTTTATTATCATCAGTAATGATTTGAGTAAATGCATTATAATAGTTAAACACACTACATTCTTCTGTATCTTTTACATAATATGGAGATTTGGAGTCCATATATACCATTTGAAAAGCTTTTACACACATTGCACTAGAAATCTTTGCTTTACCTCCACTATTATTCCATTCTAGTGTCATTGCTTTTTCAATTTGCTCTCCAAGTACACGATGTACAGAATCTGGATCTCTATCCAAGAATGTATTTTTCATATTCTTTAGTCTGATTTCAAGATCATTTGCTTGTTCCATCAAACTTCTAATAGAATATTTAAAGTTTTCTCCTGGTTGAAGTTCTTCAACCTTAAGCCAGTCTGGGTTAAATACGCATAAGTTTGTACATGCACGATTAAGAGAACCTCTATAGACTTTATATACTGGTGTTCTTACATCCAATCCATATAAAAGACTATATACTTCATCGTGATTATCAATACAATACTTATCCGGCATTACTGCCTGAATCCAGACTCTATTATAAGTCATATCCTCATCACCATCAGTTAATGTAATTTGATCTGGCGTCTGGACATTTACTATAAACTTATCTGTAAATTTTGACATTTCGTCAAAGAATGGCTGAACATAATCAGCCGTAGGAAGATATTCTTTTCCCTTTATAATTGTAGGTTTGCCTTTAAGCAGCAATTCCGGTGTAATTTCCATAAATATATTCTTCTATTTTGCATTCTCATTTTCTCTCTCGTCTTTTATTTATAAGACAATTTGGATCTAAATAATGCCTTATATTTAGTTTAGAGAGAGGTTTTCCATCTTCCATTATCATTTTTGCTTCATACGCACAAGATTGTTCGTATGTTACACCAATAGTACATATTTCTATTGTTCATCCCTCTGTTACTAGATCAGAAAACAAATCGTTCTTATGATTTGTTGCTCGCATGTGTTTTACATTGTATTCTGGAGTTCTTCCAAAGTAATATTTTCCACGACCATAGTATCTAGTAATACCCTGAGGATCAATTGCTTTATAGTTACAGAAATCTATGCACTTATCCCTTTTGTTGATCGGTTTAAAGACCTTTTCGTTATCTACGGGATTTAATACAAGTATAATTCCTGACTTAAGTCTTCGCTGTATATACATTATTTCCTTAATAGATAAAAAAATAAGGCCAGGCATCACAAGATACCCGGCCTATTTTACATTGTTAATCAGCCGATTAATTAAAACTGACGTTCGTTACCAAAGACGATATAAGTACCTTCCTTGGTGTTAGTAGAAGGAACATAGTCAAGGGTGAAAGCAAGATCTTTACCCTCAGTGACGTGATAAACAATAACACACTCAAGATCAGTCTTGAGATCGACCATGGCCTTCTTTGCCTTCTTCTCAGCTTCATCCTTCTTGGATGCAGTGAGAACTACAGCACCGTTGTCCTTACGACGGACTTCGTAAACGCGCTCAATGTTCTTGCGACCCTCGACCACATTATTTGTGTACTTGTACGGACGCTCACGGGTGTCAGCACTACCACCTGCTACAACAACCATAAGACCAACACCCTCGGCACTGGCAAGATGATTCTTCTGGAGAGAATCAATAGCAAACTCCTTAAAGGACTTGTCAGTAGTTGGAGAACCTGCATTCTTCCAAGACATGGTAACATTACGGACAACAGTCATACCGAGATCAGCGGCCTTAGCCTTTGCTTCCTCCATAGAGAAAGCCTTAATTTCAAAACGCTTCATAAATCAATTAATTTTTAAAACATTAGTTCAATAGGAGTTCTTTAACCATCCCTATCTCCTTTAAAGGGATTTTGATTCCGTCAACAATTTGTTTGTATCTTTCGGAATCAACAATACAAAGATACAAACTTTTTTTGAATAAAACAAATTTGAATATGAAAATTTTATATTTTATATAAAATTAAACTCTTGATCATATCCAAATAATTCGCAAGCAGCAACTCTTTTTATAAGTTCTTCAAATTCTTCTTTACCTCTTTTTAGGTGATTCTTACTAATATTAATGCACTTTGAAGAATAATCTGGAAGAGTCTGTACAGCTAAAATATTGCAATCTAAAGTCCACCCGAGTTCCTTTGAAACACCATATTTCTGTTGGCAATAATGCCAAAGAATCATACTATAAATATACATTTGACGATAGTATTGATACTTAAAGAAACTACCATACTCTTGATTCATAAACCAATTAACTGGATGTCCGGTTGTTTTTAGATCGTTTAAAGTTACAACTTTATCATCAAAATTAATTGTCCAGTTATCAATCTTCAGCTTAAATGGAAGTCTAACACATCTACTATCTTCATAAGTAACAAGAAAGTCCATAAAGATTGCGTCTTCATTAAATGAAGGACAAGGATCATCAAACATGTCAGTTGGATGAAGTTTGTTCATTATCTGTTTATTATCGTAACATGACTGTAAACAAGATGTAACTAAATCGTGATCTTTATCGGATAGAAAAATTTCTTCTTGTTTCTTTTTCTTCCATCTTGGTTGATCAAGAGCTTCCCAATATGGTGTACACTTTTCAATAATTCCTGGAATTTTAGATTCGATCTGATTCACATAATATCCAATCTTTTTACTTGCTTCTCTAATTGTATCTTCAATCGAGACACCTTCCTTTCTATGAGTATAAACATAATCTGCAACTTCACCTAATTTTGCAGTAGGTTTTCCCATTTTTGGAGCAAGTACAAAATCATCTGGCTGCAAAAGAATTTCATGAATTGCACTCAATTATATTACCCTATAGGCTTTTTATCCTATAGTTCTTATTCTTCTAATTTGAATAAGTTTAGCATACATTTTCATCTTATTTTAAGATGACGGGCGCTCGTGGGAATATTATATTTATTCAATTCCTATGCGTTACACTACTAACTCACCTTGCGAAATCGAATTAGTTAGCACGGTATTTTCATCACAGAATTCACCGTTTTCGTCCGTTTCATCATCTGCAATTTCTTGCAGAGCGGGCAGTAATTCTTTTAAAATTACTAGCATTTCTTGCTTAATATTAGAATTATATTTTATTTCAAATAAACGTATGTTTGTTTCCTTACAATAATTTCTTAGATCTTCGTCTCGTTTTAATTGTTCTTTCAATCTACTATCTCCTCCAAAATAATCAATTGATTCGTAATGTTGCTTACCATTATACTCTATAATAAAATTTTTATTTGGCGTTTCAATATAAAAATCAAATCTATAATTTCTATTTGGAGTAAAATATACATATTGAGACTTGTATGGTATACCTCAAGTATCTAAGAAAAACATTACATCTCGTTCTCCATGAGAAAATGAGCATTCCGGACATCCCTCACCATGTAAATGATGATTTGCGTTTTGTCAGAATTCTCCATGTTTTGGACAGATAATTTTAACTGGTGTTTTACAATTATAATACTTAACTTGACTATAATCATATTTATCTCCATGAACTAATTTTGCTTTTCTAATAAAATCCTCTGTGTTTGATCTAGTCTTTTCTCCATGAGCTATCATTGCACAATGCTTGCAACCAAAACGATATATGTTATTTGCATTTGTATATCTAATGGTTCCACATTTTTTACATCGTACTTTCACGTGCATACAATCTTCAAATTCAAGTAATTCAAATTCAGAATCATCAAATTTTGATAAAAAATACTTCAGAGATCTTTCTTTAGTTGCATTTTTTACACCACATTGCGGACAACCACGTTTTGAAGAAGCAACTGATCGAGCTGTTGTTTCTCATTCATGTCCACAATTATTACAGTGAAGTGTAACTTTATTGTTTGCACCTGTATATTCAGAGATGATATTTATATAAGGAAATCTTTCTCAAATTTCATTTTGAGCCTCTTCTTTTGTTTTCTTTGTGTTTCTTTGCGGCATAATTTTAAAATTTTAAGTTTCACATTTTTGTATTTCAATCTAATGTTAGATTATTATAACACAAAGATAACATTTTTATTTGAATAAAACAAATTTACATTAAATTTTCTTACAAGTAATTTTAATTTCTACCGATCTTTAATGAGCTTGTGCTTATATGTGGATTTTCCAGATATTTCATTGGATTTCCACCTTGAGTAGGATCAATATTCTTTAATCTAGAATTACTAATGTACCTACTATACTTTTTGCTGAAATATATTTCGTCAGAGATATCTTTTCTTTTTATTGTACTAATATCAGGTACAATTTTAAAGTCTGAAAATCGTAAATCCATTACTTCAATGATAAATTTAAATCATAAATTCTATGATGTCCAACGTCATAGTGTTTATTAGTAGGACTATTCATAAGATAACAAAATATTCCAGCATTAAGACACTCTTTATATGTTTCATACTTATCGTCAATCATGACATCTGTATTTAATTGTTTAAGAGTATCAATCTTAGATACATTCCAAGGTAAACTATAGATTTTTGCTTTAGGAAGATTGTTTTTCTGAATGGCTTCCTGAGTCCATTCTACCGGAATTGATCTAGCAGTAACATAATAATCTACTTCAAAGGAAGGGATATTTTTTACTGGCATATTTACCCAAAAATCTTTATCTTGCTGCAGTGTTTTGAGATTTTCTCCCATGTTATAATCACCGTTCCAATAATCTGATGTTTTAACACCAAATCTAGATTCATATGCACCAATAAAATCAAAAATACAATCATCTAGATCTACGCAAACAATAGGCTTGTTTAATGGCGCAATTTTTCTATCGTCTCCTTGAGGAAACGTACTATAAAATTCAGCAAGAATTAAACTCTGCATTGCTACTGTAGCAATATTAAGATTTCCGTTTTTATCGTAATCGTGCCCAAGCTCAAATTCCGTTAAAGCTTGTTTAAGCTTAGAAAGTACGTCTGTCCAAGACAGTCCGTACTTCCAAGCATCAACCTCGTGTTTTTCAAGTTTTGAGGTAAAAACTTTGTTGACTTCATTAAGTCCCCTTACAGGAATTAAGTCATATCTAATCTTCTGATTCATCTAAATAGAATTTATCTTCTTCTTTATTATATTTAACTTTCGGATTATCCCAAAAATAATATTGTTCTTCTATTTCTACTATTCTGTCCCCAAATTTTCCATAACTATCATCATAAATTAGGTGATCATTAACCCAATCATCTGGATATTCTATTTTGTCACCATCCTTGTCAATGACATATACTGGATCGTGTCTATTAGAAACATAATCTTCTATTGCTTCACACCACCAACAACAATCGTCACAATAATATTCTCCATCAAATTCAGAACCGTGCAATTCGTCTGGGCAGTCATCTTCTGATCCATAGAATGTTGCACCACAATTATCACAGACCCAAGTACAATTGTCAGAACTATAACTACCATCAGTAGAATCTAATTCTCCATAAAACTCTGAACTTGGTTGAGTACAAATTCTGTGATTTTCATCATAGTATCTGAAAGAATCAACATACGGAAAATAATTATAATGCTTCTTTATGTCAAGTACAATTCGCTGATATGTTGTTTCGTTATAATCATCATCTGGAGTTTTCCATCCTTGTGTATCACCTGTACTAAGTAGCGAGTTGTACTCTCTAATCCACCATTTGTTCTCCTTTGCGTAATCAATAAAGCAATTTTCAAGATAATCCATACAAGTATAAATGCGATCTAGCAATGTTACTCCATTTGGAAGTTCCCAGACAATTGCTCTACCAGTTAAAAGTCCGTCTTTTGTGGAAATAAGCATTTTTGCATTATCTACATAAATGTCCATATACTTCTGACATTCGCAATATCGCATGCAACTGTTTCCTAGAGTACCAGCAATTTTATAATAATTATCTTCAAGATACCATTTTCTAATATCTTCTCCTTCAACTATCTCAAAGTTAGTACAACAACAAATTTCAGATTTCAAACGATTGTTAAATTGTTCCCAATCATAGGTTTTAAATTCATTGCGAACCAGCTTCTGAAAGATTCTAGCTGGTTTGCCAGATTGACGATTGTGTCTTGCCCAATCGCCTCTTTCGTTATATTCTGGTTCTTTACCTTCTGGCAAAAAAGATACTTCAAAATCACCTCCAATTCTTGCAGTGATCATTCTTACTGAACGTGTAACTAATTCGTCAATTGCATCTGGAACAAGACTAAATACAGAATATAGATCAGAATCTTCTTTAATCCAAGAGTTTTGATTGTAAACATCTGTTAGTTCATGAGCCTTACAAATAACTTTAGCAATAGGGTCATCATACTTTGTTTTAACGGATTTCATAATCTCAAAAAGAGTACCGCTAAGAATAGGTAAAAGTTTTTCCATTAATGTTTCCTTTTCAAAAATTTAATATTTTATCTATGGACATTAATGGGACTAATTACTAGTCCCATCTACCGGATTCAATCCGGCTAAAATTAACTGTGAGATATACATCACAAGATCTTTTGATATATCCTCGTCTTTATCTGGCATTGGTTCAATCTGAACTTCTTTGATTTCAACTATATCTGTTTCTTCATTATATTCCATTGGGATTATAACTACTCGGTTTTCTCCGTTAATGCTAATTTTTACTTTCTGCATATAATATAAAAGGAAGCCCTAATTATCAGGGCTTCCTGCGTAAGGTTTAATTAATTTATAAAACAATGACTTGTCCATAATTACTGCTTCACCAACTGAAACAATATTTACTTCTCTTTTTTCTTGTTTTGATCAAATAATAACAAATTCTTTTGGATCTACTGTAGATTCAGACCTAATCTTGAAATAAGATGGGATGGATTGAGTTGATTTTAACTGAATTTTACAAGGTAGTTTATCTGCCTTATCAATTAAATCCACTTTATTATCATCCATTGCTTTAGATTCGCTACGTGAAGTTACAACTTCTATAAATCCAAGTTCTCTTAATTCTTTTGCTATTTTAGTCTCATAAGCATGTCCTTTAGTTCTAGAATAAGATTTGCTTCTCTTACGTTTAGGCTTTTCTATTTCTTCCATATTTGGAAGTTCTATTTCTTGTTTTTTACTCCTTGCCATAATACGATTTTACTTTATTTATTAATTCCAAAGTTTTCTTATAACCGAATGTTTTTCGATAGTCAGAAATATCCTTTGCATCTTCTGGATTTAATTTTAAACATGTGACATCTGGAAATTGTTTCCTTATTTTTCACATAGCAGACATACCTGGACGGTCATTATCGTATAAAACAAATATCTGCTTAAATTTCTTTTTTATCTTTTCGTATTGGCTTTCTGTTAAAAACAAATTTTCAGAACATGGAGCTATTGCCGTAATTCCAAATTCATATAAACACATTACATCTTTTAAAGATTTTGTTATTACAATATAATCTCCTCCTTCTTTTGGAAGCATGTGTGCTCCTTGAATTTGTGTAGATTTTCAATTAGAGATAAACTTATATTTCCTTTGAGATGGAAAATAAATGCGTCATTGTTCTATATTGTCTTTAATGCCACCATAATATCCAAATATTGGTTTATTATCAACATTTTGATAAAATAAATTACCATTCAATCATACAGAATCAATTGGATATACTTTAAACTTTTTTAACGTTCTTGTATTTATTCCGTATCTCAATCATCAATTTAATTCTTTCTGATTAAATTCTCTAGTTTGAACTTGTATGATGGCTGATTTACTTTCTTCAAATTTGATTCCGGAATATTCATATTTTGGTTTATTTTCTTTTAAATCTGGTCTATGAATAATTCCGAAATCATTTGCTATTATTTGAAGAGACATATAATAGGAGACTCCGAATAGTTGTTGGACAAATCCAAAACAATCTAAACATGAACCGTCTCCAAAATCTTTAAGCATTAATCTACCTTTTTTGTTTTTGTAAAAAGCCACAGTTGGTCTTTTATCTGGTCGCAATTTTGAACAGAAAAGACCTTTTTGTACTTTTACACCATAATGCTCAAAGATCTGTTCTTCAGAGACCTTAAAAAGAATCAATTCTTTTGTTATGTTTAGTGGCTCCAGAGTAATCTCCATTATATGTTAATTAGAATGGGAGATCAGAATCTTTATCCTCAGAGATTCCCAATGCATCACTAAGTCCATCGAGCGTACTGTCACTCTGTGCAGCCATATTAGTAGGACGTGTGTTCTGAGCAGCTTCAATTCTACGCTGTTCAGACTGAGAAAGGGTAAGATTATGACCAATAAAACGAGTTGCAATACCAAGAGCACCGGCTTTATTAATACGAGCAGGGAATCCAGGAATTGCATTAAATCCATTAGATTGAGGCACAAATTTAACTTCTACTTCAGTACCAATATATGGATTGGTGAGTTTCATTGCCATTTTAACAACAGTGGCAAAATCACCAGTAATCTTAGTTGTTCCATTGTCAATACCTTCGCCAATACTAGGATCAAGTGCATCAAAAATCTGACGAAGAGCGA
>Ga0256405_10001719_pt1 | contig 57027 bp, 46 predicted proteins | sample RumenRJG_02DNA_FD_189096 | JGI IMG/M metagenome (GOLD analysis project Ga0256405, IMG submission 189096) | Bovine rumen microbial communities from Lethbridge, Alberta, Canada - RJG_02 | ecosystem: Host-associated > Mammals > Digestive system > Stomach > Rumen | place: Canada: Alberta... | reverse complement strand
GCTCTCAATCCTAACCACCCTTGCCAGATGGGCTCAGCTCAGAACCCTGATATCTTCTTCCAGACAAGAGAAGCTTGTAACACAGGTTACAATGAGCTTCCTGCAATTGTTCAGAAGTATATGGACAAGGTTAACGCTAAGATTGGTACAGACTACAAGCTCTTCAACTACTATGGCGATCCTAACGCAGAAGTAGTTATCGTAGCTATGGGTTCTGTAAACGATACAATCGAAGAGACTATCGATTACCTTGAGAAGCAGGGCAAGAAGGTTGGTGTTGTTAAGGTTCGCCTTTACAGACCATTCTCAGCTAAGGCTCTCGTTGATGCTATTCCTGCATCTGTTAAGAGAATCGAAGTTCTCGATAGAACAAAGGAGCCAGGATCATATCGTGAGCCTCTTGCTCTTGATGTTATCGCAGCTCTTAAGGGAACTAAGTTCGAGTCAGTTCCTGTATTCTGCGGACGTTATGGTCTCGGATCAAAGGATACAACTCCTGCTCAGATCGTTGCTGTATTCAACAACGACAAGAAGGAAGAGTTCACAATCGGTATCGAGGATGATGTAACAAATCTTTCACTTGATGCTGGTGCTCCTCTTGTTACAACTCCGGAGGGAACAACAAACTGCAAGTTCTGGGGTCTTGGTGCTGACGGTACTGTTGGTGCTAACAAGAACTCTATCAAGATCATCGGTGACAACACTGATATGTATGCTCAGGCATACTTCGATTATGACTCCAAGAAGTCTGGTGGTGTTACAATGTCTCACCTTAGATTTGGTAAGAAGCCTATCAAGTCAACTTACCTCATCAAGAAGGCTGATTTCGTAGCTTGTCATAATCCTTCATATATCCGTAAGTTCAACATGGTTCAGGAGCTCGTTGATGGTGGTTCATTCCTCCTTAACTGCCCTTGGACAGTAGAACAGCTTGAGACAGAGATCCCAGGCCAGGTTAAGAAGTTCATGTATGATCACAAGATCAACTTCTACATCATGAACGGTTCTAAGATCGGTGTTGAAGTTGGAATGGGACCTACAAGGATCAACACAATCCTTCAGTCAGCATTCTTCAACATCACCAAGATCATTCCTGAAGAGGATGCTATCAAGTTCATGAAGGACGCTGCTCAGAAGACATACGGCCGTAAGGGTGAAGATGTTGTTAAGAAGAACTGGGCTGCTATCGATGCTGGTGCAGATCCTAAGAACCTCATCAAGGTTGAGATTCCTGAGTCTTGGGCAAACGCTACAGACGAAGGCCTTGACTTCAAGAAGGCTGAAGGTTCAAGAAAGGATGTTATCGACTTCGTTAACAACATCCAGTCTAAGGTTAACGCTCAGGAAGGTAACACTCTTAAGGTTTCAGATTGTCTTCCTTACGTTGATGGTGCTACACCTTCAGGATCAGCTGCATACGAGAAGAGAGGTATCGCAGTAAACGTTCCTGCATGGGATGCTTCAACATGTATCGGTTGTGGATTCTGCTCACTTGTTTGTCCTCACGCAGCTATCCGTACAATCGCTATGACAGACGATGAGATCGCTAAGGCTCCAGAGGGACTTCAGACCAAGCCTCTTGCTGGAATGGATGGATACAAGTACTCAGTTGTTATCTCAGCTCTTGACTGCACAGGCTGCGGATCATGTGCTAACGTATGTCCTGGTAACAACAAGGGCGAGACCCTCAAGATGGGTGCTATCGCAGCTAACAAGGACGAGCAGAAGTACTTCGACTATGCAGTTACTCTTCCTATCAAGGATGACGTTGTTGCTAAGTTTGGCGAAGGCTCAATCAAGGGCTCACAGTTCAAGCAGCCACTCCTTGAGTTCTCAGGCGCTTGCGCAGGCTGTGGTGAGACACCTTACGTTAAACTTGTTACTCAGCTCTTTGGTGAGAGAATGTACGTTGCAAACGCTACAGGATGTACATCAATCTGGGGTAACTCATCACCTTCAACACCTTACACAGTAAATGCTAAGGGACAGGGTCCTGCATGGGATAACTCACTGTTCGAGGATAATGCTGAGTTTGGTATGGGTATGGTACTTGCTCAGAACGCTCTCCGTGATGCAATTAAGGAGAAGGTAGAAGAGATCGTTGCTGCTGGCGGCGCTGCTAAGGATGCTGCTCAGAAGTGGCTCGATACATTCTCAAACGGCGCTGAGAACTTCGCTGCTACAGATGCTCTCGTTGAGGCTCTTAAGAGCGATAGCTCAGATGCTGCTAAGTACGTTCTTAAGAACAAAGACTTTGCTGCTAAGAAGTCACAGTGGATCTTCGGTGGTGACGGATGGGCATTCGATATCGGATTTGGTGGTCTTGACCACGTTCTTGCATCTGGTAAGGATGTTAACGTTCTCGTTGTAAACACTGAGGTTTACTCAAATACAGGCGGACAGTCATCTAAGGCTACACCTACAGGTGCTGTTGCACAGTTCGCTGCAGGCGGAAAAGAGATCAAGCAGAAGGATCTTGCTTCAATCGCTATGAGCTATGGTTACGTATATGTTGCACAGATCGCTATGGGTGCTAACATGCAGCAGACAATCAACGCAATCAAAGAGGCTGAGGCATATCCAGGACCTTCACTTATCATCGCTTATGCTCCTTGTATCAACCAGGGTCTTAAGGCCGGCATGAACAAGGTTATGGATGAGGAGAAGAAGGCTGTAGCTACAGGATACTGGGATATGTTCAGATTCAATCCTCAGGCAGAGAACAAGTTCACTCTTGATTCTAAGCCTGCTACAGAGGACTTCCAGAGCTTCCTTGATGGTGAGGTTAGATACCTTTCACTTAAGCTCAAGAATCCTGAGAGAGCTGCTAAGCTCAACGCTGCTGCTGCTCAGCATGCTAAGGAGCACAGAGCTTACCTTGAGAAGCTCGTTACTCTTTACGGTAAGGACTGATAATTTCAGGACCTGCTCTAAAGGCTGATAAGTAAACACACTGCCGCCCGGATGGTTATCCATTCGGGCGGCATTTTTAATTTCTTGGGAAATTGATCTGTAAAAAATGAAATATAAAAAGAGATTTGATTTTGCGATATTTTATTGTATTATGTGTTGAAAAGAAATAAAGAAAGGCGGAAAGCCACATGATACAGGATATAAAACCATACTTTTTAGATAACCACTATGATCCGGCAAAAGAGCTATCTGCAGCCAGCAGGATCATTATCATTAGAGACAATAACTATCTGCTTAACGAAAAGTCTCTGGAGGAAGGTATTGTAGAATTCCCTCACACTTCAGATTTTGATATCGAACTTACAGATTCCGACTTCGCCTACATCTTCACCATTGGCGAGGATAATTTCTTTTTATACATATCAGACAAACACAAGGAGTTTAAGATCCCGGGCTACGCCTACACCCAGCTTAACGTTATCAGGGGAAAAGAGCTCTCTCCCAAGCACATGGTATATGCAGCTTTTACTGCCTACCACTTAAACACCTGGTATTCCACATCCATCTACTGCGGAAGATGTGGAACTAAAAATGAGGTCGATAAAAAAGAGCGCGCAATGCGCTGCCCTCATTGCGGAAACGTAACTTACCCGAGGATCAATCCAGCAGTGATCATTGGCATCACTGACAAGGCAACTAATAAGATGGTCCTTACCAAGTACAACAGGGGCTATGCAAACTTCGCTCTGGTTGCGGGCTTTACTGAGATCGGAGAGACCATGGAAGGCACGGTAGAGCGTGAAGTCATGGAAGAAGTTGGCCTTAAGGTCAGGAACATCAGATACTACAAGTCCCAGCCCTGGGGCATTGCCAGCGATATACTGATGGGATACTTTTGCGATGTTGACGGAGATACCACGATCCACATGGACAACGAAGAGCTTAAGCTTGCCAAGTGGTTTTCTCCAGAGGAGATAGAACTTCAGCCAACGCCCTACAGCCTTACAAACGAGATGATGGGGCTGTTTAAGGACAAGGGATACGAAGGAACAATTAAATAGTCAGTGATAAGAAAAGATTTTCGCTTGCGATAAATACTGTCAGTTTTACATGCCCATACCCAGATGATATGATTTATCAACAACGACAGTTGTAGGGAGAGTGAACATGGGCGTGGCTACACAGGTTGAGCTTACCAGACAGCAGATTGAAACTATCAACAACCTACTAAGTGGACTGAAATTCGGCAACATAGTGTTGATTGTCCAGGATGGTAAGATCATTCAGATCGACAAAACTGAAAAGCATAGATTGTAAGCGCTGACTAGAAAACTAGAGGCATTACAGGACATAACCGATATGGTTATCTCTTGTGATGCCTTTTTTTGCTGCATCAATGAAGAAAGGGCGGAATTTAATGAGTATTCAAAGCAATGCACTACCGGAACTGGTAGATCCATTAGAACATATAAGTAATCAGCACCCATGTTTTGGAAAGGGACCAAATCTCAATAAAGGAAGGATCCATCTTCCTGTAAGTCCCACCTGCAATATACAGTGTGCGTTCTGCAACAGATCAAGAAATACATATGAAAAGAGACCTGGAGTTACAGGTGAGATACTGACACCTGTTGAGGCTGCAGATGTTGTAGATAAGGCATTAAAGCTCTGCCCGGAGATAATGGTTGCAGGAATAGCCGGGCCTGGAGATACACTGGCCAGCGATTATGCCATTGAGACCTTTAATGTCATAAAGGAAAGACACCCAGAGCTAATAAACTGCCTTAGTACCAATGGACTTCTTCTGGAAGAAAAGGCAGAAAGGCTTATTGAAGCAGGAGTTAAGACTATCACTGTGACAGTTAATGCTGTTGATCCAGAGATCCTGCAGCATATATGTCTTTTCGTTGTAAAAGATGGGAAGACTTACGTAGGAACTGAGGGTGCAAAGATCCTTATTGAGGCCCAAAAGAGGGGCATCAAGAAGGTAAAAGAACTTGGCGCAATGGTAAAGGTAAACATGGTATTGTGCCCAGGTATCAACGACGAGCACGTGGAAGAGGTTGCAAAGACAGTATCTGAGCTCGGAGCAGACTTTTTTAACATAATCCCATTGATCCCTCAGCACAAGCTTGCACACCTTCATGAACCAAGCTGTCAGGAGCTGTATGAAGCAAGGGCCAAGGCGGAGAAATACATAAAGGTCTTCAGACACTGCCAGAGGTGCAGGGCAGATGCGGCAGGTATACCAGGAAAGCTTGAGATTTCAGATAAGCTCTACGACCTGAAAAAGTTAAATGCCCAGAACACATTTTCACACGGCTAAGGAGACAGATATGAAATACCTTGTTGGAATTGCCACTCACACCGGAGAGAACATAGACATTCACTTTGGTCACTGCAAAGAATTTCAGATCATTGAAGTCGCAGACAATGAGAGCTATGAACCGGTGGATGTGATAGATGCAGGAAGAGCATGCGACGGAACCTGCGACCACACAGAAATAGCAAGAGTAGGTGAGCTATTAAAGGATTGTAAGTATGTGCTCTCAGCCAAGATAGGACCAGGGGCTGCGAAGATACTTAGAGATATAGGGATAGTTGCCCTGGAGATCGAGGCACCTATTGACTATGCGATAGATAAGATCATGGTCTACGACCAAAGACAGGCACAAGCAAACAGAGGATAATACGGAGGCGCAACAGAGATGGGAAAAGTAGCACAGAGTTTAACTGATCTTATAGGGGGAACACCGCTTCTTAAGCCAAACAGGTTTCTTAAGATTCACGGGCTTGAAGCAGAGCTTTATCTAAAGCTTGAGTATTTCAATCCTGCTGGATCAGTCAAGGACAGGATTGCATTTGCGATGGTGGAGGATGCGGAAAAGAATGGGATCCTTAAGGAAGGTTCAACGATCATTGAACCAACTTCTGGAAACACGGGTGTAGGACTTGCTTTTGTGGGAGCAGTAAAGGGATACAACGTTATCCTAACAATGCCAGAGACCATGAGTATTGAGAGAAGGACGCTGGTTGCAGCTCTTGGAGCCCAGGTTGTGTTAACACCTGGAGCCCAGGGCATGAATGGTGCCATCAGACAGGCGGAGGCATTAAATGCGCAGATCCCTAATTCGGTGATCCTGCAGCAGTTCGAGAACCCTGCCAATGCGAGAGCTCACGAGCAGACCACAGCCAAGGAGATATGGAGGGACACTGACGGAAAAGTAGATATCTTCGTTGGAGGAATAGGAACTGGTGGAACAGTTACAGGTACAGGAAGAGGGTTAAAAGAGCTAAATCCAGAGATCAAGGTTGTAGGCGTTGAGCCATGGGAGTCAGCAGTTCTTTCTGGAAGACCATCAGGACCACATAAGATACAGGGCATCGGAGCAGGATTTGTTCCTAAGGTTTTGGGACTGGACATCATAGATGAGATCCTTCCTATAAGGGGAGATGAGGCAATCGATACTTCAAGAGAGCTTGGCAGATATGAGGGACTTCTTGTTGGAATTTCTTCAGGTGCAGCAGCACATGCGGCATATCTTCTTGCAAGGCGCCCTGAGAACAAGGGAAAGACGATAGTAGCTCTTTTGCCTGACACAGGTGAAAGATACCTTTCAACAGAACTTTACAGATTTGGAAACGTAAACAACTAAGTGTAGGAGGAGAGACTAGAATGGCTTGTTTTGTTGAACGCCCCAGGACCACATGTGCCCTCGGGGGAGCAATAGCAGTTATCAACGCGCTGCCAGGTGTGACGCTTGTCAATCACACAGCTATAGGCTGTGGCGGTAATCTATCCGGTGTTATCTCCGGAGGTGGCGGAAATATGGGTGATGGAATTTTTGCTGGATCTCATATGCCAAGCTCCGCAGTTGGAGAGAGGGAGATCGTATTTGGTGGAGCAAACAGGCTCACTGAAGAGATCGAGAATGCACTGGATGTAATTGATGCAGAACTGTTTGTAGTTGCAACAGGATGTATGACAGAGATGATCGGTGATGACGTAGAGGCAGCAGTAAGGGCAGTGGAGAACCCAAGAAAGCCTGTCATCAATATCAGCACTCCTTCATTTAAGGGAGATGCCTACTACGGATACGAGATCATCCTTGATGCGATCTTTAATAAATTTGTTCCAAAGAGCGAGGAAAAAGATAGTAAGCTGGTTAACATATTCGGAATCGTTCCGGGATTTGATCCATTTTTCAGAGGAGACCTAACTGAGATCAAAAGACTTTTAAATAAGCTTGGACTTAAGGTCAACACTTTCTTTACTGCAGACCAGACCTTTGAAGGCAACGTTCTTTCAGCATCTAAGGCAGCGCTTAATATTCTTTTATCCCCAGTATGGGGAACAACAATTGTTAAGAACTTTGAGGAGGTTCATGGAACACCTTACTTCCAGACACTTCTTCCTATCGGTGCCATTCAGACAACTAAGTTCTTAAGAGACCTTGCTGAGCACATCGATATCGACAGCGACCTTCTTGAAAAAGTGATCCAGGAAGAGACAGACGAATACTACGCTGACTTTATCAGAGCAACAGACACTATCACCAACAGGCAGTGGTATTTCTACTCAGCTACAATTACCAATTCAAATTATGCGATCCCTGTTGGTAAGTATCTCTATGAGGAGCTTGGCTGGCATCAGAACGACACAATTGTAACGGACATATTAAAGCCAGTTAAAAAGCGCGCTCTCACAAAGGCCTTTGAGGCAAATGACTTTGGTTCAACACTGACGCTGGATACTGATACTCAAAGGATCAGCAGAGAGCTCATAAAGAGAAGACCAAGAAACCAGGGACAAAGATACTGGGATAACAACACACCGTTTTTCCTTCTGGGCAGTTCCCTTGACAGGACCACGGCAGCTGAAGTGGGTGGAACAGCGCTTCCAATAAGCTTCCCACTTAGCTCAAGGCTCATTACCACAAGGGCCTACGCCGGATACAAGGGTGGCCTGCAACTTGTAGAAGATATTTTCAGCACATTGCTTGCATAAAAGGAGGAGGAAAAATGGCTGCAACAACAGAAAAAGACGTAAATTATTACAACCAGGCGATGCCTCCTGTAAGAGATACAAGACTTCAGATCGCTGATACCTTCCATGGCTGCGCCTGTGAGATGGCTGACTGTTCAAAGTCAGGGTGCCTTTTAAAGAAAAACAGGAGCTTCTGGCAGACCAATGCTTGTCAGATGGCACTGACACTGATGATGTGCTCTACAGTACAGAACTCAGTTGTTATCATGCATGGCCCTATCGGCTGCGGAACCCAGCTTCATGGCCTTGCTGCAAACGCAGTAAAGGGTAAGACTAACAGGGGACTTCCGGATCAGAAGGCTCCAATCTGGCTCTCATCCAATCTTGGGGAGACAGACGTAATCAATGGAGGAGAGAAAAAGCTTCAGGAAACCATCGAGTATGCTGACAGGACCTACAGACCTGAGATCATCTTTGTAGTAGCTACCTGCGCGCCAAACATCATAGGTGACGACGTGGAAAAGATCGTAAACATCACCAATGAAACCTGTGCGGCTCAGGTTACAGCGCTTCACTGCCCTGGCTTCAGATCAAGGGTTGTGGCATCAGCCTACGACAGTTTTTATCACAGTCTCATAAGACATATCAATTTCAAGGCGATCCCTTACAAGGACTATGTGCCTGACAACCCTGCAGATCCCGCAGCGCAGATGGGTGAGGCAGTATTTAAGTACAAGATAGCCCACACTGTTAACCTGTTCAATGCCACATCAATCGGATACCAGGATGAGCAGGAGATGGTGAGACTCCTTCAGGCTCTTGGCCTTAATGTAAGGATCTATGCAGAGTATTCAAGCGCTGATGACTTTAGGCTCCTTCCTTTTGCTGCACTCAATGTCAGCCTCTGCAACATGCATGATGACTACATGCTTAAGTTCCTTGAACAGGAATACAACATGCCGTACATCATCGAGGGAATGCCAATTGGTCCGGACCAGACAAGAAAGTGGCTTGTGGCCATCGGTAAATTCTTTGGCCTTGAAAAGGAAGCAAACCTTCTTGCTGACTACGAGGAGAAAAAGCTTGCAGAAGCTATTGAGCCTCTAAAGCCTAAGTTTGAAAAGAAGAAAGTTCTTCTTGGAGGTGGAAGTGTCAGAGTTGCTGCTGAGGCCATGGCTCTTAAAAAGATTGGAATTGATGTTATTGGAATCAGAGGCTACAACTTCGACTCCAACGCAGATCCTGTGTTTGAAGAACTTGGTGAGGAGCTTCCGGATGTTACCCTTACAGTTAGTAACCAGGCCTATGAGTTTGCTAACCAGCTGGTTAAGTATGCACCGGATCTTGTTATCACACATAACGGCTCCCATGCAATCCCTGCAAGACTTGGTTTCCCTTCAATCCAGCTCTTTGACGCAGGTTCAACATTCTTTGGATACGGCGGATTTTACAATCTTGCGAAAAAGATAATCTTCGCCCTTGAGAATAACAACCTGGCAAAGAACATTGTGGGACATGCAAGACTTCCATACAGGAAAGAGTGGTATGAGCAGGATCCATTCGCTTATCAGAACGACTGATACAGCGTTTTATCATATTTTTTAAAGAGGAGAAGTGAGAAATGGCAAAGTATCGACAGATTGCAATCTATGGAAAGGGTGGTATCGGAAAATCCACAACTACCCAGAACCTGACTGCAGGCCTTACAGAGAGAGGCAAAAAAGTAATGGTTGTGGGCTGTGACCCCAAAGCCGATTCAACAAGACTGCTGCTTGGGGGCCTTGCTCAGAAGACAGTTCTCGATACAGTACGTCTTCAGGGCGAGGATGAGGTAGAGCTTGATACCATCATGAAGGTTGGTTTTGGAGGAACCCTGTGTGTTGAGTCAGGCGGACCTGAGCCTGGCGTTGGCTGTGCAGGACGAGGAATCATCACATCTATTTCAACCCTGGAAAACCTGGGAGCTTATGAAGAAGAGGACCTTGACTTCGTTTTTTATGATGTACTCGGCGATGTAGTATGCGGCGGATTTGCGATGCCCATACGTGAAGGCAAGGCAAAAGAGATCTACATAGTAGCTAGTGGTGAGATGATGGCTCTCTACGCAGCCAACAATATTGCAAAGGGTATTTCAAGATATGCCCAGTCAGGCGGTGTGCGCCTTGGTGGTATCATCTGCAACTCAAGAAACGTAGACAATGAAAAGCCTCTTCTTGAGGCGTTCGCAAAAGAGCTGAACACGAAACTTATCTATTTCATTCCAAGAAACAACATCGTTCAGCACGCAGAGATCAGAAAGCAGACAGTTATCCAGTACAAGCCTGATTCTTCTCAGGCTGAGGAGTACAGACAGCTTGCTGATGCCATCATTGATAATCAGGATTTCACAATTCCGACACCTATGACCCAGGAGAGACTTGAGGAGATCCTGTTTGAGTTTGGTCTTATGGATCTTCCTGAATATGTGATCTGATCGAGGCACTATAACATTACTAGATGAGGAGAAAAACTATGAGAAAAAATGGCTTATACAAAAAAGTGTTATCAACTATCGTGGCTGTGACATGTGCAGCTTCACTTGCAGCTTGCGGCGTTGTTACTTCAGGGGAAAGTAACGAATCTGCAGCTATTGAAGAAGAGGACTGCTGCGCTGGAAAAGAAGAGGCTGGCGGTGAAGCAGCTGCGTCAGAAGGAGGAGCTGCCTCAGCGGACGCAGCTCCCGCAGCAGTGGTAGACAATCCTCTTGCAAACCTCTCAGAAGAGGAGCTTGACGCTTTGTATCAGGAAGAGGATGCCAGCAAGAGAACTCTTCACATTGCATACAGCGGCGGACTTTGCCAGGTTGCGCTTCCAGTAGCTTATCACTACGGATTTTTTGAAAAAGAAGGTCTTGATACTGAGCTTACAAATGTTGACGACGCAAGAGATGCTCTTGCAGCAGGCAAGATCGATACTGCAGCTGGTATGATCGCTCAGTGGCTTACATCTGTTCAGAATGGTGTAGATATCAAATTTACTCTTGGACTTCACACAGGATGTGCGGCAGCAGTTGTTCTTCCTGACTCAGATTTCCAGGGCTTTGAAAAGGGCATGAAGATCGGATTTGTTGGAGCCTTCGGCGGAGTATATCACAACATTGCAAACAGATTCGTTGCTCATGACGGTTTCACAGAGGATGACTTCACATGGCTTGGATTTGACCAGAGCGCAATCCTCCTTGCTCTTCAGGATAAAGAGGTAGATGCCATCGTAGTAAGTGAGCAGCTCAGCAAAGCCTGGGTGGACAACGGAGAAGTAAGACAGATCAGATCCCTTACAACAGACGATGACTTCAAGGACGAGGCATGCTGCGTACTTGGTATTGCAGGGTCCTTCCTTGATGAGAACCCAGCTGCATCCTACAAGATCACAAAAGCTGTATACAAGGCTTCACTGTGGCTTAGCGAGAGCGAGGAAAACAGAAAAGAAGCAGCAAAGATGCTCATCGAAAACGGATACGTTTCAGGAACAGAGGAGTATTCTTTAGAGCTTCTTAACTACTATAAGTTTGGTTTACCACCTGAAGTAACTGAGAAATCTCTTTACGATTCTGTTGATGAGTACTCAAAGCTTGGAATTCTGAGCGCAGATACCGATCCAGAAGAGTTTAAGAAAAAGATCTACTACGCATATGATCTTAGCGGAGTTAAAGCTGACTAAATGGAGGTGTAACAGTGGCGGAACTGGCTGTTTCATTAAAAGAACTTGCTGAACTTGAGCAGGATAGAAAAAAGATAACTAAAGGACAGAAAGTGCTATCCCGCATTATTGCTGCATTGCCAGTTATTGCCGGAGTACTGCATCTTATTGAATACCTGTTTGTTCCCAACAAGGGAACAAACAGCTGTACTCCAGTCTATGCGTATCTTGTGGGACTTGGAGTGGCTGTATGGGGAGTTTTGTATATTATCTCTTTTTTCAGGTCTGAGCTTTATGCGACTTTGAAATATAAAGCAGCGCTGTACACAGCTCTTTTCGTCCTGCTGACATTATATGATATTGCGACACTTAAGACAGGAATACTTATCATGCCATACTTTCCATGGCTTGACAGGATAATCAATTCGATCATTTCCGACAAGGAAAAGCTCCTTGATTCAGCGATAAACTCTCTTAAGCTTTTGTTTACCGGATATATCGGAGGAGTACTTGTTGGACTCATATGCGGAATTGGAGCTGGATGGTCAAAAAAGGTAAGATACTGGGTCAATCCTTTTGTCAGGATCCTTGGAGCGATCCCAACAACTACCTATATGCCGATCATCATGATCCTTGCCACATCTCTTTTCGGGGGAAGCGCGTTTCTCATCGGGCTTGGAGTGTGGTTTCCTGTAACTGTATCTTCCCTTACAGGTGTCAGCAATATCAATACACATTATTATGAAGTTGCGGAAACACTTGGAACATCCAAGGCAGGGATATTGTTCAGAGTCGTTGTACCTGCTGCAATGCCCACAGTCTTTGGCGGTCTTACCCAGGGCATGAGCGTTGCATGCATTACACTTATGGCTGCTGAGATGATGGGCGTTGAGTCCGGACTTGGCTGGTATATCAACTGGCAGAAGGGCTGGGCAGAATTTGGAAAGATGTACGGTGCGATCATAATCATCTGCTTTATCTTCGTTATGGTCAACAACCTCTTAAACGTGGTAAAGAGATATGTGCTGCGCTGGCAGAAAGGAGAAAACGCCTGATGGATAGAGGACATATTAAGATAGACGGCGTGACCAAGATTTTCAGAAGGACTGATGGGAACGAGACTCTCACAGCGCTGTCAGATATCAATCTTGATATAAAACCAGGAGAGTTTATCGCCTTTGTAGGAGCCAGTGGTTGCGGTAAGTCCACACTTTTAAGGACAATTGCAGGGCTTGAGACACCTACTATAGGAACAGTCCTTGCGGATGGTGAAGAGATAAAGGGCAGCAGTGCCAAGAGAGGACTGGTATTCCAGGATCATGCTCTTTTCCCCTGGCTTACAGTGTGGGACAACGTACTCTTTGGACTTAAGTCAACTGGTAAGAAGAAGGAAAAGGAAGACCTGGCCAATGAGCTGATTAAGATGGTGGAGCTTGAGAAATTCAAGGACTCATATCCTTATCAGCTATCTGGAGGTATGTCACAGAGAGTGGCCCTTGTCAGAGCTCTTGCCAATGAGCCTGACGTGCTGCTGCTGGATGAGCCCCTGGGAGCTCTTGATGCTTTCACCAGAATGAACATCCAGGATGTACTTATTGATTTGTGGAAAGAGCGTCAGAACACCATGATACTTATTACTCATGACGTGGATGAGGCTATTTACCTGGCACAGAGAGTTATAGTCATGTCTCCAAGACCTGGAAGAATCGTGGATGAGATAAACATAGAGCTTAGCTATCCCAGAAACAGAAGTCATTCAGCCTTCATTAAATATAGGAATGCAATTCTTGAAAAGCTCAACTTTGCGCACGAAGAGAGCATTCCGGATTTCAGTATTTAGTACTAAATATAAGGAAAGTTTATTGACGCCGATAAACTTTCCTTATTTTTCATTATGAATGGTCTGTGATAGTATTTGATTATCAAATAAAACACAGGGCAACAAAAGTTGCCATTACAGAAAATAAAAATGGAGGAAATCAATTATGGCAGACATCAAAGAAAGCGCACTTGAACTTATTGGGGGAACACCACTTCTTAAACTTAATGGTTACAGCAAGAAGGCAGGAGTTACAAATGCAACACTCCTTGCCAAGCTTGAGTACTTAAATCCAGCAGGATCAGTTAAGGACAGAGTAGCACTTAGCATGATCGAGGATGCTGAGAAGAGCGGAAAGATCAAACCAGGAGCAACCATCATCGAGCCTACAAGCGGAAACACAGGAATCGGTCTTGCGGCAGTTGCAGCAGCAAAGGGCTACAGAGCAATCCTTACACTTCCTGATACAATGTCAGTAGAGAGAAGAAATCTTCTTAAGGCATACGGTGCTGAGATCGTTCTTACAGACGGCGCTAAGGGAATGAAGGGCGCTATCGCCAAGGCAGAAGAGCTTGAGAAAGAGATCGATGGAGCAGTGATCCTTGGACAGTTCGTAAACCCTGCTAACCCAGCAATCCACAAAGCTACAACAGGCCCAGAGATCTGGAAGCAGACAGACGGTAAGGTAGACATCTTCGTAGCTGGCGTAGGAACAGGCGGAACAGTTACTGGTGTAGGCGAGTACCTCAAGGAGCAGAACCCTAATGTTAAGATCGTTGCAGTTGAGCCTTCAAGCAGCCCGGTTCTTTCACAGGGAACAGCAGGCCCACACAAGATCCAGGGTATCGGCGCAGGATTCGTTCCTGATACACTCAACACCAAGATCTACGACGAAGTAATCGCTATAGACAATGAGGATGCATTCGCTGAGGGCAAGAGATTTGCAGTATCTGAGGGAATCCTTGTAGGTATCTCTTCAGGAGCAGCCCTTAAGGCAGCTACAATCCTTGCAGAAAGAGAAGAGAACAAGGGTAAGAATATCGTAGTACTCCTTCCTGATTCAGGAGACAGATACCTTTCAACACCTCTTTTCGCAGACTAAATAAAACAAGACACGGGGGCATTTTTTTCGGGGCCACGGGGACGGTTCTTTTGGCTGGTCACCGTGTGACCAGCCAAAAGAACCGTCCCCGTGGCCCCGAAAAAAATGCCCCCGTGTCTTGTGTCAAACATAAAAGCCAAAGCCATATAAATCTTCTTTCAAGCCATTAAAAAATAGCTCCAGAGCTCATTCGCTCCGGAGCTATTTCAATTGATAAGACAACAGAACCGTCCCCGTGTCTTGTTAGATCTGTGAAAGTGTCTGAACTGCGGTGCCGCCGATGACTACGGTGTAGTGCTCTGCCAGATAGTGCTCATCAGCTGTGCTTCCGATCTCTGTCTTGCCATATTCTGTAAGAAGTGAACAGATGTTGGCAAATACTGCGTTATCCAGATCACCCTGGTGAAGTATCAGGTAGTACTTACCCAAAGCTTCATTCTTATATAAGGTGTTGTTACCGTTGAATTTCCTTGAAACTATTTTTGCGAACTTTGTAACCTCGTGGAGTGAATCAAAGGAGAAGATCCTTGATCCCTTCCTGCCTGGCAGATCTTTCTTTTTAGGACCGCCAGTTTTTTCTTTTACCTTCTTGGAATCTGACTGAGGACTCATTGGAGAATCCATGTAGTCGGACATGTTGCTGTGCTGAAGTCTCTTGAAAAGACTCATCACATCCTCTTCATCGTCCTCATCCTCGTCATACTCTTCGTCGTAGTAATCCTCGTCGCCATCATCCTCGTCCTCGTCTTCCTCATCACGAAGTGATGGGGCGAAGTTGGAAAATCTGGTATCCAGTTCGTCTGGATCGTCTACTTTGGTGATTACAAGAACAATACACTCGGAGTTGATGGGGATAGCCTCGATCATAAGAGGAGTGTCCTCTGCTTCAAATCCGAACTCTATGTTAGCCTGTTGCATCATGTCCTGGAAAAGCTCTTTTGCCTTCTCAGTGCCATATGCCAGCTCTGTTATTTTGAGGTCTCGCTTCGCAAGGTCATCTCTGGTAAGTGTACATCTAATCTGGTGATCATTAACTCTCTCGATTTTCATGATGCATACCTCCTGACTTTGGAATACATAGATACTAAGTGAAACAAGGTACTATGTCAATAGATATATCGTCATAAAATGCGATATTTCGAGTATCTACATAAAATCTTAAGAATTTCTGCCGAAAATCTTAAGAAATTTCGATGGTAAATCTTAAGAATTTGCTGTTATAGTATTTTTTGTGAGGCGCTTCCAGCAAGGCTATGATCCGGAAAGGAGGCGCGATACAGGGAAATACTTAATAAAGAATTGATTATTCAAAATCTTGCTGTTCTGGCAAGATGTCTTGCAAAAAGTTTCTGCAAGAAATTCCCCTATAATATATAAAAACATCAACACAAAGACTATAAAAAGATATAAAAACAACTTCGTATTTTCTACATTAATTATACCATATTTTGTGTTACGCAAGATGTTGGTAGGCAGGATTTGTGCTGAGGCGCCTCAATGTATTAATTTATGTCAAAAAAATAGAAAACGTTTCAGGAAAATCTGATGGGATTTATCACTGCTTTGAACCTTTTGGACTGAGACGAAAAGGGATTATTACGATAAAAATGAACAAGAAAGTTACGTAGCATATTTTATGATCGAAATATCCCTAAAATTTACTGAGGACCCCATCCTTGCTTGCATAGTTGATACATTCATAATGACGTAAAGTAAATAGTTTGCTATAATATAGGGCGATTGTAAAGGAGCTAGAGAATGAAGAAAAAGGTTATTCCGGCGATTATTATAATCGTCCTTATTTTTGTGTTTGCAGGAGTATTTGTCCTGCAGCAGTTTATGAAGCGCTATTCATACAGCACTGAGAAGGCAGATCTTGATGCATACTTTGGTGTCACATCTGCAACAGATGTACCAATTATTCTTGGCAATGAGTTTATTGAGGAGCACGCACAGATCCTGGACGGATACTATTATATGGATTTTGATTCCGTTCAGAAATATTTAAATGATAGATTCTACTACGGAATAGAAGATGGTCTTTTTATCTACACAACTCCCACAGCTATCATAACAAGCGAGGTTGGAAGCAGTTCCTGGTCTGACACTGAAGGTGGCAGCGGGAATGAGAGCTACGCCATAACAAGACTTGAAAACGGCGTTTTGTACGTGGCTCTTGACTATGTTAAAAAGTACACCAACTTTGCCTATGAAGGCTTTACAGATGCTAACCATATGCAGCTTACAACAAGCTGGGAGGATGAGACTGTAGCAACCATAAACAAGGATACCCAGGTCAGGATCCGCGGCGGTGTAAAGAGTGAGATCCTAAGGGAGATTGAAAAAGGCGAGACAGTAGTTGTTCTTGAAGAACTTGAGAACTGGACCAAGGTCAAGACAAATGACGCTTATATTGGATGGGTTGAGAACAAAAGACTCTCTGATTCCAAGACAAGAAGCCCCATACCTGTAACAGATTATGCTGAGCCAGAGTACACCAGCATTTCAAGAGATCACATGATAAACCTGGGCTTCCACAACATCGGAGGCGCTGGCGGTAATGACACAATTACTGACGTGATTTCAGGAGCTACAAGTCTTAACGTTATTTCCCCTACTTGGTTTGCGGTAACAGGTAATGATGGTTCAATCAGGAGCTTTGCGTCATCTTCTTATGTTAATACAGCCCACAACAATGGCATTGAAGTCTGGGCACTTCTTGATAACTTCACTGGTGGCCGTGATTTCACCACAGGAGAGGTTCTTTCACACGCATCCAGCAGGGCTGCCCTTATTGAAAACGTGGTATCTGCCTGCACAGCAGCAGGAGTTGACGGCCTTAACCTTGACTTTGAGATGGTGGCAGCAGAGGATGGACAGAGCTTTGTGGAGTTTGTAAGAGAGCTCTCAATAGCCTGCAGGAAGGCTGGACTTGTCTTTTCCATTGATAACTATGTACCAATGCACTTCAATGATCATTATGATCTTCACGAGCAGGGAATTGTGGCTGACTACGTTATAATTATGGGCTACGATGAGCATTACGCTGGATCTCAGGAAGCGGGATCTGTTGCGTCTCTTTCATATGTAGAAAATGGTATCATCAATACTGTTGAGAAAGTTGATGCCGCCAAGGTCATCAACGCTGTTCCTTTATACACAAGGATATGGCATACAAGCGGCGGTCAGGTCAGCAGCGAAGCGGTTTCCATGAAGGTTGCCAAGGAATATATCTCCAATCACAGCATCGACATGCAGTGGAACTCAGAGGCAGGCCAGAACTACGGTGAATATACAGGAAGTGACGGCGTCCTTAACCAGATCTGGATGGAGGATGCTGAGTCAATCGGTCAGAAGATCGACTCCATGAGAGCCAGCGGAATTGCTGGTATCGCAGAGTGGTCCCTTGGTATGGAGACCAGTGACGTTTGGGAAGTTATAGCAAATTACGTAAACGGCTAAGAAGTAAGTTATGAATACAGAAGTAATAAAGATAGATGAAAACAATATAGATAAGGATGCCCAGTCTGCTCTTGAAAAGGCGGGCAGCATCTTAAGAGACGGAGGCCTGGTTGCTTTCCCCACTGAGACTGTTTATGGTCTTGGCGGAGATGCGCTTAATCCGGAGTCTTCCAAAAGGATTTACGCAGCCAAGGGAAGACCTTCTGACAATCCGCTTATTGTGCACGTTGCGGATATGGAGTCAGTTTCTTACATTGTAAAAGAGATCCCGGAGGCCGCAAGGAGGCTCTCTGATGCCTTTTGGCCAGGACCTCTTACCATGATCATGAACAAGTCAGACAAGGTCCCATACGAGACCACAGGCGGGCTTGATACTGTGGCCATCAGGATGCCAAACAACAAGATCGCCCTAGAGCTTATAAGGCAGTCAGGGGGCTACATTGCAGCACCAAGCGCCAACACCTCAGGGCGTCCAAGCCCTACAATTGCTAGGTACTGCGTGGAGGATCTCTCTGGCAAGATCGAGATGATAATCGACGGAGGACAGGTAGGTATAGGTCTTGAGTCCACCATTGTTGATCTTACAAGCGGCACACCTATGATCCTAAGACCTGGATACATCACAAAAGAGATGCTCTCAGAGGTTCTTGGGACAGTGGATATAGACAGGACCATCATCGACGGCAATTCCAAGGAAAGACCCAAGGCTCCAGGCATGAAGTACCGCCACTACGCACCAAAGGGAGAACTTACAATTGTTGAGGGTGCTCAGGACGACGTTGTAGCCTATATCAATGAGAAAGCGAAAGCTGCAAGAGCAGATGGCAAAAGAGTTGGAGTAATAGGCACAGATGCCACAAAGAGCCTCTATGTAGCCGACGTAGTAAAGAGTGTCGGAAACAGGCAGAAAGAGGCAACCATAGCCCATGAGCTCTTTAAGGTCCTCAGGGAATTTGATGATGAGAACATGGATGTTATGTTTTCTGAATCCTTTGACGACAGCGGGATCGGACAGGCCATTATGAACAGACTTCTTAAGGCTGCCGGTCACAATGTGGTCCGGATTTGATATAATAGACACTAGTGAGGGGCGTTTTAAGGGAAAGAGGAGAAAAGATGATAGCAATCGCAAGCGATCATGGCGGATTTGACCGCAAAGAATCAGTTAAGAAGCATTTAGAGGAGAGAGGCATAGAGTACAAGGATTTTGGAACCTATGACAAGAACTCCTGTGATTATCCTGACTTTGGCAGGGCGGCAGCAGAGGCTGTTGCAAAGGGCGAGTGCGAAAAGGGCATCGTCATCTGCACAACAGGTATTGGCATTTCTATAGTAGCAAACAAGGTTAAGGGCATCAGATGCGCTCTTTGCTCTGAGACCACAACAGCAAGGCTTACAAGGGAGCACAACGACGCCAACATGCTTGCCATGGGAGGCGGAATGGTTGGTGAACTTCTTGCTAACGAGATAGTAGATACTTTCCTGGACACTGAGTTCTCAAATCTTGAGAAGCACAGCCGCAGGATTGCGAAATTAGAGGATTAAAAAGGGGGATTACAGATGGGTAAAGTAGTTATAATGGATCATCCTTTGATCCAGCACAAAATTGGATTTATCAGAAGAATTGATACTGGTACAAGGGATTTCAGGCAGACCATCAGCGAGATAGCGATGCTTATCTGCTATGAGGCCACAAGAGACCTGCAGCTCTGCGATGTTGAGATAGAGACACCTATCTGCTGGACCACTGTAAAAGAGCTAAAGGGCAGGAAGCTTTGCGTTGTTCCTATCCTAAGAGCTGGCCTTGGAATGGTAGATGGTATGCTTGCTCTTATTCCAGCAGCCAAAGTTGGACATATAGGTCTTTACAGAGACCCCGAGACACTTAAGCCAGTAGAGTACTACTGCAAGATGCCAGCTGATGTTTCTGAAAGAGAGATCTTTGTTGTTGATCCTATGCTGGCTACAGGCGGATCATCCGTAGCAGCTATCCAGATGCTCAAGGACAGAGGCTGCAAAAAGATCCACTTTATGTGCATCATCGCAGCTCCTGAGGGACTTAAGGCTATGCAGGAGGCTCACCCTGACGTAGATATTTATGTGGGCGCTCTCGACGAGAAACTCAATGAACATGGATACATTGTTCCTGGTCTTGGGGATGCAGGAGACAGGATTTTCGGAACCAAGTAAAGGGGGCCACATATGAAAAGAGATGGATACATTTCCTGGGATGAGTACTTTATGGGAGTTGCCAAGCTTGCGGCCATGAGGTCCAAGGATCCCAATACCCAGGTAGGAAGCTGTATTGTCAGTGAAGATAACAACATTCTCTCCATGGGCTACAACGGATTTCCCAAGGGGTGTTCAGATGATGATTTTCCCTGGGAAAGGGAAGGGGACGATGAACTTACCACCAAGTACCCTTTTGTAACCCACAGCGAACTCAATGCTATCCTTAATTACAGAGGTGGCAGCCTGGTTGGTGCCAAGCTCTATGTATCTCTTTTCCCATGTAATGAATGTGCCAAGGCTATCATACAGTCTGGCATCAGGACTGTCGTATACGACAGCGACAAATACAGCGACTCACCTGCAACAAGAGCGTCAAAGAGGATGTTCGATGCAGCGGGAGTCAGGTACTATCAGTACCAGCCAAGTGGAAGGAATATCAAGATAACATTATAAGATATGAAAAACGGCATAGTATCAGGCAGAGCAGACAACTTCATAGTGTCTTTTGTAAAGAGGGCTATAGTCTGCATGTTGACAGCCGTTTTGCTATCAGGGTCTGTGAGCGATACAGTCTATGCCACAGAATCCACCAAGAAGCAGCTTGAGGAAGCCAAGAAGGCCAAACAGCAGTCCCAGAGTGAACTTGATGGGACCAAGGATGATATTGCTGAGATGAACGAGGAAAAGAGCTCTCTCCAGGGGCAGCTCAATAACCTTAACACCCAGCTCAGCGAGGTTTCCAGCAATATCGAGCAGCTTGAAGAACAGATAGATGACAAGGAAACGGATATCGAAAATACCCTGATGGAGCTGGATGCAGCAAGGGCCAAGGAGGAAGAGCAGTACGCCTCCATGAAAAAGCGCATACAGTTCATGTATGAGAAGCAGGACAATCTTCTTATTGGAACGCTTTTTGGCTCTACAGGAAGCTTTGCCAATTTCCTTAACCAGAAGGGGTATTTCGAGCAGCTTGCAGCCTATGACCGCAGGATGTTCAACGAATACATGCAAACCCGCCAGTACATCGAGGAAAAAGAGGCTACTCTTGAAGAAGAAAAAGATCAGCTTGAAGAGTACAAGGTCAAGGAACAGGCGGAGCAGAGCAGAGTTTCAGGTCTTGTGAACCAGACATCAGGTTCTATCAAGCAGTATGCCAATGACATTTCAGATGCTGAGGCTAAGGCCAAGGCACTGGAAGATCAGATCAAGGCCCAGGAAGCTGATATCAAGAATCTTGAAGCCAAGCTGGCAGAAGAGATGAGGCTGTCCAAGCTTGCCAAGTCATCAACCTGGCGTAATATTTCAGAAGTCTCTTTTGCAGAAGGAGACAGGGCACTACTTGCAAACCTCATATACTGCGAGGCAGGGTCAGAACCCTACGAGGGCAAGGTTGCAGTAGGAGCAGTAGTTATCAACAGAGTTTTAAGCTCTGTTTATCCAGATACAGTTGTGGGAGTTATTTACCAGAACAAACAGTTTTCTCCGGTAGGAAGCGGGCGACTTGCCCTGGCTCTTGCCAATGACCAGGCAACATCCTCATGTTATCAGGCAGCAGATGAAGCCATGAAGGGATATTCAAACGTAGGAAACTGCGTATACTTCAGAACGCCGGTACCAGGGTTATCTGGTATCAACATTGGTGGTCACGTATTCTACTGATGCATGCGGGCGTTAGAATTGATCAGCTATTTTGGCCGGCAGCAATAAGCTCCTCAATGGGAGCAGCCAGCGGCTCAATACCATCTGAATAGATTTCATTAAGGAGCCTGTTCAGGGAGAGCAGGCTCTTTTTAAGAAGAGTCTCATCAATGAGGCGCTTTTCAAAGGCCTCGGACAGTTCATCCAGGTCAACAACGCGGATCCTGCCGTCTGGGTAGATCTTAACATCTGCCAGAAGATCGATCACAAGGAGCGAGTTCTTTTCGGCATCAAATTCACAGGTAATGATGTCGCAGTACCAACAAAGGAGCGACCCATCACTTTTAATGAACTTGCTTATCTTGTAGCCTCTATCGAGATAGTAGCAGGAATAACCGCTTGAAAGATCACACCGATCGCGAATGGTTTTCCATTTGGTCACAATCATGGTATCGGTGCGTTTAAGAATGACATCGTCTTTTAATTCGACGCATTCATCCGGTATGAAGCGTTTACGAAATAAAGTTAGACTATTCATAGAAAAATAATACTCTTGTGAGAATTGAAAGTCAATTATGCGAGATAAATCAATTAGACTAACAATATTCAAATCAATATATTTTGTTGCGGTGCTGGTTTTTGCTCTTTTCATTGTGGGCAGATTTTCAGGTGGCGACAATGCGGACATGTCTGCGCCCATGGCCAAGGCAACACTTCCCATTGTAAGCCTTGTATCTGAGGGAAAAGAGATAAACCCCCTTCACGGATACATCAGCGAGGTGGACCTTAACTACCTTCGTGGGACTATCATGCCTGTGGGAGCCAGCAGAGAAGTCTCTTATCGCATCAACACCTTTGGAAACAAAGTCTGGAACATTGCCTTTGAAGTCAGGAATATCAATGGCTCAAGTCTTGTAGAGAACACTGAGATCACGGACTACCGCGAAAACAATGACTACATCGAAGGCTCTTTTCAGCTAAAAGATCTTATAACAGGAAATACAGAATATATGCTGGTAATGCTGATGGATACTGAGATTGGCAGAGCCAGATACTATACAAGGTTTGTGTGGACTGAGGATGACAGCAGGTACCACATGAACGATGAGCTGGATTTTGTCCTTAAGTTTTCTGAGGCTACCTTCAACAAGGAACAGATGCAGGAATATACCAGATATCTGGAGTCCAATTCTGAAGGGGATAACACCACTTTTAACAAGGTGAACATCCACAGCAGCTTTAACCAGGTAACCTGGGGTGATATGAACATTTCTAAGCACACAGAGCCTTCAGTTTATGTGACAGATCTTCACGGACAGACTGGCAGCTATAAGTTAAGATACAGGGTTACTGTAAAAGACGGTACTGTGTCAAGGCTCTACAATGTCACGGAAAACTACCGGGTAAGATACACCACGGACAGGCTCTACCTTCTGAACTTTGAGAGGACCATGAATTATATTTTTGATTCAACCTCTTACTCTCTTGGCACCAACAACATAGCCCTTGGCATTTCTGATCCTGAGCTGCAGCTGGTGGAAAGCAGCGGCGGAAGCGCCTTTGCCTTTGTCAGCGAAAACAGGCTCTTTATGTTTAATGGCTCAGAAAACAAGCTGGCTTACCTCTTTGGTTTTTATGACGTTGACAATGACGATCTAAGGACCAGATGGGACAATCACGCTGTGAAGATCCTGAAGGTTGATGAAGCAGGAAATGTCAGGTTTGCTGTGGCTGGATATATGAACCGCGGTATCCATGAGGGCTGCGTAGGAATTGGAGTTTACGACTACAACACAGCCATCAATGCGGTTGAAGAGATGGCTTTTGTTGAGAGCAGGCAGTCTGCAGAGATCCTTCGAAGCTACGTTGGGTCAATAGCCTACCTCAGCAGCAGTGATATCTTTTACGCAATGCTGGATCAGGACATTTATGCAGTGGACCTTGCGGGCAAGTCTGCAAGCTCTGTTGTTGACAATATTGGAGCCGGACAGTACAAGATTTCGGAGTCAGAGAGCACTATTGCATGGCAGAGTGATCTAAAGAGCCTTAGCCTTATGAACCTTAACAACAAGGCCAAGTCAGATATCAAGGCTGAAAATGGCGATAACATAATCCTTTTGGGATTCATGGGTGAGGACCTGGTTTATGGCCTTTGCCATTCCTACGACGTGGGAATAGACAAGATCGGTAATCCGATCTACGCCATGTACAACATAAAGATCGTTGACCTTGATGGAAACACGCTGGAAAACTATCATCCAGACGGCGTGTACGTCACAGGGGTTTCGATAAATGGCAATCAGCTGAGGCTCTCAAGAGTTGTAAAGGACGAGGAGAGCGGCAGCTTTGTTGCTACCTACGACGATCAGATAATCAGCACCTTAAAGGCTGAGGCTGGCAGTAACACACTGTCTGTCCTGTCTGTTGATGTGTTTGAAAAGATCGTTCAGATCACCACCAAGAATGACATCAAGTCCAAGCAGCTTAGAGTCCTTACACCTAATCAGACACTGTTTGAGGGCACCAGGAATATCGTTCCTGAGATAAACAGGGATGTAAAAGAAAAGCCGTTCTATTACGTGTATGGCCTTGACGGCGAAGTTTCAATCTATACCGATCCTGCAGATGCAGTGGCAGTAGCCTATGACAGGCCGGCTGTGGTTGTGGGTGATGACAACGACTATATCTGGTTTAAGGGCAATCTTCTTCGCTCCAACCAGATCATGTCTATAACAAGGACAGCTGAGAGCTACGAGGACATAACAACCCTTGATCCTACAGTTGTGTGTCTTGACCTGATGCTGAGATTTGAGGGAGTAAACAGAAATGTTGAGGCCCTTAGGGAAGGCGGAGAGAGCGTTACAAATATTCTTAAAAGTTCGCTCCCTGAGGCTCAGATCCTGGACCTTGATGGATGCCCAATGCAGGCTATGCTCTATTATGTAAACCAGGACCTTCCTGTACTGGTGATGCTCAATGATGGAACTTCAGTGCTCCTCATTGGCTTTAATGAGCAGAACACAGTGCTGATGAATCCTGTAAATGGACAGGTTTACAAGTATGGAATGAATGACAGTGAGAAACTGTTTGAGGAGAATGGTAATCACTTTATAACGTATGTGAAGAAGTGAAGACTGTTGATTTGGCGACCCATGTTGAGTGGTAAGAAATCTGCATATAGCTAAGCCAAATGGCCTCAAAAATCGAACAAACCCATGCTGGTTAGGCTGTTTTTCTCATATAGCTAAAAATAATGTCAGAAAACCCATGCCAGAAGCAGATTAATGCTTGATTTGCAAAAAAGACAGTAACGTCTCCGCTGATTTCCTAGTTTATAAAGAATTAACTTGTATACAATGAGTTTTTTAAATATAATATCTTGCAAGTGGTGTGGTATTCATAGCAAATGAATGGAGTACTTATATGACAGATAACAGAAACGACGATATGGACTTTCGTGAAGTTACTGACGATGAGTCTGTAGATATAAAACAGAGAAGTGAAGAAATCAGAGACAGCGAAAACAGCTCCGGCTCTGGCAATAGCGACAGCGCAGGAAGCGACAGCGCTGACAAGGGCAAGGAGAACGATAATCCCAACATCAGCAGTGCCCGTCGTGATGACTACGAGGATGTTTGCTTTGTGTGCAGACGTCCTGAGAGCAAGGCTGGCAAGATGTTCCATCTTCCAAACAACATTTGCATCTGCGATGACTGCATGCACAAGACCATGGATGCAGTTAGCCAGTTTGATTATCAGAACCTTTTGAACAATCCAAACCTTATGAATGAGCTCAACAAGCATAATGGCGGATTTCCTAACTTTGGGTTCTTTAACATGGATGGAATGAAGGGCGATGGCGGCATGAACATGGGCGGCATCCCCAACTCCCAGAAGATCAAGAAAAAGAGTGAGAAGCCTGAAAAACCGGCTTTTGATATCAAGAACATTCCTGCTCCTCACAAGATCAAGGCCAAGCTCGATGAGTATGTGATCGGTCAGGATCAGGCCAAGAAGGTCATGTCTGTTGCGGTTTACAACCACTACAAGAGAGTGGCAACAGATACCATGGACGAGATCGAGATCGAGAAGTCAAACATCCTTCTTCTTGGACCAACAGGTAGCGGCAAGACTTATCTGGTTAAGACCCTTGCAAGGCTCCTTGATGTGCCTCTTGCAATTGCAGATGCAACCTCTCTAACAGAGGCTGGCTACATCGGCGATGACATCGAAAGTGTAGTTAGTAAGCTCCTTGCGGCAGCAGGCAACGATGTTGAAAAGACAGAACACGGTATCATCTTTATCGACGAGATAGACAAGATCGCCAAAAAGAAAAATACAACTTCAAGGGATGTCAGTGGCGAGTCCGTTCAGCAGGGAATGCTCAAGCTCCTTGAGGGTTCAAATGTAGAAGTTCCAGTAGGTGCAGGCAGCAAAAATGCCATGGTTCCTCTGGCTACAGTTAACACCAGGAACATTCTCTTTATCTGCGGCGGAGCCTTCCCGGATCTTGAGGAGATCATTACCCAGAGGCTCAACAAGCAGACTTCCATCGGATTTGACGCAGACCTTAAGGACAAGTATGAGGACGACCCTAATCTTTTGACTAACGTCACCATAGATGACCTTAAGAAGTTTGGAATGATCCCTGAGTTTTTAGGAAGGCTTCCTATCATCTGTACACTTCAGGCTCTGACAAAAGAGATGTTGATAAAGATCCTTAAAGAACCAAAGAATGCTATTTTAAAGCAGTACCAGAAACTACTTGCACTTGATGAGGTGGACCTTGAGTTTGACGATTCAGCTCTTGAGGCCATTGCAGAGAAGGCTATGGAAAAAGATACTGGAGCAAGAGCACTTAGAGCTATCATCGAGGAGTTCATGCTGGATATCATGTATGAGATCCCCAAGGATGAGAACATCGGCAAGGTGACCATCACAAGGGATTACATAGAGGGAAAGGCTTCACCACTTATTGAGATAAGAGGCGACAGTGTTCCCAAATTACCTAAGTTTAATACAGAAGCAGCAACAAGTGTTTAAGGCAAAAAATAAGACCAGTTGAGGAGTCAGCTGGTCTGTTTGTTTGGATATAGGTTTTGAGTTGTTAGCTCTTTTGCCAAAATAACATATCAGGCGTAGGTGATGAAAGTTCCCGCCTTGCCCTTAAGTGCGTCGGCAACTGAGCTGATGGAGGTGATAAGAACTGAACCTTCGTGGTTGCTCTCTAGGAACTCGATGGCAGCCTCAATCTTAGGAAGCATATCAACTTCACCAAACTCGCCCTCAGTGATGTATTTACGGGCCTCAGCCACAGTCATCTTAAGGATTGGTTCCTCCTCTGGAGTTTCAAAGTTCTTGTAAACGTAAGGAACTGATGTTAAGATAATAAGCCTATCGGATTTAAGATCTGCAGCAAGCTTACCTGCGATGGCATCTTTTTCGATGACAGCAGAAGCTCCTTTAAGGACGTGGCCCTGCTCAATAACAGGGATTCCGCCGCCGCCACAGGCGATGACTTCCTGACCTGCATCCACAAGGGCTCTTATGGCATCAATCTCAACGATGTCGATGGGCTTGGGAGCTGCGATGATCCTGCGGTAGCCGTTACCAGGTTCTTCTTTGACGAAGTTACCTTTTTTGATCTCGTTATCAGCATCTTCCTTGGACATGTTTCTTCCGATGGCCTTGGTTGGTGCATAGAAAGCCTCGTCATAGGGGTCTACAGTAACCTGTGTTAAAATAGTACTTACAGGAGTTGATATACCTCTGCTTGTGAGCTCGGTTTTTAAAGAGTTCTGGATGTCGTATCCGACATAGCCCTGGCTCATGGCGCTGCATACGCACATAGGAGCTGCAGTGTAATCGATGTATATTCTGTGGAGCTCTGTCATGGCCTTGTGGATCATGCTGACCTGTGGGCCATTGCTGTGGGTGATGATGAGCTGGTAACCAGCCTCGATCAGGTCTGCCAGAGCTCTGGCAGTGATTTTAGTGGCGTTCATCTGTTCATTGGTAGTTACTCCCAGTGCCTCATGGCCAAGAGAAACTACTGCTTTTACGTTTTCCATTTTGCCTGCCTTCCGTATTTTTAGATTTGGTAGATATAGCTATTTTACCGCAATTACAGGCTTTTTGGAAGAAAGATTGGAATAATATGAAGAAATCTTCAACTATCAAAGACTTAACTGTAGGAAACCCAATGTCCCTTATTCTGGGATTTGCCCTTTCTTTATTCTGGGGAATGCTCTTTCAGCAGCTGTACAACATCATTGATACAGCCATAGTTTCCTGGTTCATTGGAAAAGAGGCATACACAGGCGTAGGTACTACGGGTGCCATCAACTTCCTGATCATGGGATTTTGTATGGGAGTCTGCAACGGCTTTGCAATACCTGTAGCCCAGAGATTTGGCGCAAGGGATTATAAGAGCATGAGAAAGTTCGTATCCCATGCCATCATCCTGTGCTGCATTTTTGCTGCGGTGATGACTTTTTTCGTAAGTCTGTTCTGCAGACAGATCCTGACAGCAATGAATACTCCAACAGATGTATTTGAGTATGCTTACAAGTACATAATCGTGATCTTCCTTGGAATCCCTGTGACTTACATGTACAACCTTTTATCAGGTATCATCAGGGCTCTGGGAGATAGTAAGCACCCGGTGCAGTTTCTTATAATAGCTTCTATCATCAACATCGGACTGGACCTTCTTTTTATCATCCCATTCCACATGGGCATCACTGGTGCGGCCCTTGCAACTGTAATATCACAGCTGATTTCCGGCATTATGTGCCTTGTGTTTATTATTAAAAAGATTGAACTACTCCATCTTCAGAAAGAAGACTGGGAGCTGGACCGCTCTCACTTCCACATCCTCATGAACATGGGTGTTCCCATGGGGCTTCAGTATTCAATTACAGCGATTGGAAGTGTCATATTGCAGATCGCAATAAACAGTCTTGGAACAGACGCGGCAGCAGCCGTTACCACAGCCCAGAAGGTGGGCATGTTCTTCTGCATACCATTTGACGCCCTGGGTTCAACCATGGCCACCTACGGCGGACAGAACGTTGGGGCAAAAAAGATCGAGCACCTTCAGCAGGGCCTTGTTGCAGCGGTAAAACTTGGATGTGGCTACGCCATTGCAGCCTTTATTGTCCTGTACTTCTTTGGCAGGACCTTTGCAATGATCTTCCTGGATTCAGGAGATACTGCCTGCCTTGATAATGCGCATTTGTATCTTATTATCAATGCAGCCTTTTACATTCCGCTGGCCCTTGTAAACATTGTAAGATTCCTTATTCAGGGCATGGGCTTTTCCATGTTTGCAGTCCTTGCAGGAGTCATGGAGATGATTGGAAGAACCCTGGTTGCCGTGGCCCTTGTGCCAATCTTTGGCTTCCCTGCAATATGCTTTGCCAGCCCCATCGCCTGGATACTGGCAGACGCCTTCCTGATCCCTGCGTATATTTCGGTAAAGAACAAGCTAAAGAGGATCTTCAACGGACAGGTTGAAATCTACTAAATAAGATACGGGGCGGTTCTTTTGGCATAAGTCACGGGGACGGTTCTTTTGGCATAAGCCACGGGGACGGTTCTTTTGGCTGGTTTAGTTTTTCAAAACCAGCCAAAAGAACCGTCCCCGTGGCTTATGCCAAAAGAACCGTCCCCGTGGCCCCGTGTTACTTCACGATATCGGGGTTGATCTTAGTGATCCTGCGGTCGTAGGTCATAAGACCATTGACCTCTTCTTCTACGTCGCTGACCTGAGTGTAGACGGCGCCGGATAAGCCCTTGGCGATCAGGGGCTTCATATCACCATTTATAAGATTGTAGTATGCGACACCCAGTTCGTCCAAGGTGTCGTATTTTTTATAGCCGTAGATGCGGTCGACGCTGCTGTGACCGTCGATGTGGCAGGCGAGTCCTCCGTACTCTGAGATCACGAAGGCGCGGTTGTTGCTGTTTACCTCCACGGTAAGAGGGCGGAAGTAGTTGTGGACGCTCCTGAAGTGTCCGCTGCCCTCGTCAAACCAGCCGCTGGCCTGATCTATTGGACGGGTGGGGTCAAGCTCTTTTGCCAAAATGGTGGCACCAGCTGCGTTGAACTGCCCCCAGCCTTCGTTAAAGAGGCACCAGGTGGCGATGCTGGGCACGTTGTAGAGATAGTGGATGGTGTTCTGCATCTCTCTTAGCCACTCGCTGCGGCCTTCTGCGCTTCCACGGGAGAAGGTCTTGTAATGGGAAGGGCCATCGGACATTCTTCCGAATACCTTTGGGAAAAGAGTGGGCAGGTAGGAAACCACGGGCTTGGCGTAGGATGAACCGCCGCTTACCATGTCCTGCCATACTATCATGCCAAGGCGGTCGCAGTGGTAGTACCACCTTGCGGACTCAACCTTGATGTGTTTGCGCATCATATTAAAACCAAGGCGCTTCATCTCTTTGATATCGAAAATAAGGGCCTCGTCCGATGGGGCGGTGTAAAGGCCGTCTGGCCAGTAGCCCTGGTCAAGGACACCCATCAAAAAGTATGGCTCATGGTTTAAGCAGAACCTGTAAATTCCGTCCTTATCCATGTCCACTGAGTAGAACCTCATAGCAAAGTAGGACTGAACGTGATCTTCTCCGCAGGTTATGTGGAGAGGATAAAGGTACGGATCTTCCGGGCTCCACAAGTGGGGTTCGTCAATTGTGAACTCGAAGCGGTAGTAGCTTGGATGATTATCCACCAGATCATCGCCCAGGGGATAAGTGTCTGAGGAAAAAGAGCTGTCGACTAAAAGCTCTGCTTCCGAAGGAGCGTCATTATCTGGTGATTTTACCATCTCGTGACCTGGGAACTTAACTGTCACTTTGGATGGCTTGTTGGTTGAAACAAGGATCGAAAGGCTCTTAAGGTCGCTGCCTGGGGTGATCCGTAGCTGTCTTATATAGGTTTCCGGAACTTCCTCGATCCAGACAGTCTGCCAGATACCGCTCTGACAGGTATAGTACATTCCGCCGCGGTGCAGCGTCTGTTTTCCCCTTGAGTGGTAGCTGGAGTCACTTGAGTCAGTTACTCGGAGTGAAAGCGTATTGCCTTCGAAAGTTCTTTTGCCATCGTCGTAATTCAAAAAATCTGTGATATCAAAAGTAAAGGGAAGGTAGCCCCCGCTGTGGGAGCCTACGAACCTGTCATTGACATAGACATTTGCCACCTGATCTACTGCGCCAAAGTGAAGAAGGAATCTGGAGGCATCAGTTGTTCTATTTAAAGCAGGGATATCTCTTTTGTACCAAAGGAAATCTTCAGGATTAAGGCGCCTCTCAACGCCAGAGAGCATAGCTTCAGGAGAAAAAGGCACAAGAATAAGCCCGTCCATCTCGGCGGGAATCTCATCAGAAAAAGTTGCGTTCAGGGAATCGTTATCGAAATCAGCAGGCTTTGATATGATGCTGTAGTCCCAGTGGCCGTTAAGGTTTATGTAGCTGTCCCTTACGAACTGAGGACGGGGATATTCCTTTAATACGTTGTCGGGATCAAGACTCTCTCCCCAAGGGGTGTAGAGCCTGTTTAAAACGTCATCCTCGTGGGGCTTGTCGATACTTTTAATTGCATCAATCAGGTCCATATCAAAACCTCGCTAAATAATTAGTCCACAACTTGTGTGTCGCCTGCGCAGGAAATGAGATCCTGATAGAAGGCGCAGGTGGTTGCATATCTGTAAACGCTGACCCAGAGAATAGGCACAAACAGTGCGATTGCCCCAAGGATGTACAGGGGGATAAAAGAGACATTCAGGTAAAAGAGTCTGAACTTGTTGCCTCTCATGAGACGCCTGCTGGTGGCCAGTAGCTCTTTTGCCGAGCGGTCAGGAAAATCATGTAAAAGGAAAAACGCCTGGGAGTAAACAAGGTATACGAAGATATCTATGAAAAGCCCAATGGCCCAGGACACAAGCACAAGTGCCATAAGGTCCGGTGTCTGGCTGCGGGTGTACATGATCAGGAAGATCTGGGAAGGAAGTGAAACCACAAAGTCCACAAGGACAAAGACAGCCTGGATGATAACTGCCTTTTGTGAGTTCTGGCGAAGACCGTAAAAGACATCAGATGTGGCCACGTTCTGGGAATACAAAAGGTTCATATAAAGATAAGCCTTGCCGGACATAAGAAGTCCTAAAAGGATGCTGACAATAATGGATATTAAGCTGTTGATGATAATAAGGATGATGCTGCCACCACTTGATACTGTAGTGATGGTCATTGCCAGGATCTGAATGGCAAGGATGAGAAGGTTGGCACCTATGAGAGTACTATACCGTCCCAGAGACTTCTCTTTTGCGATGCCCTTAAGCTTCGTAGTGGTCTTGTAAGTGTTCATTGAAATAAATGCTCCCCACCTTATCCGGCGAGGTCAACATTTGCACCTAAAAGCCCCTGCTTGTTCATGGCTTTTTTCGCCTTGGTATAAGGATTATCCTCATTGCTGTATTGAATCTTGGTGGCTGTTTCGCCGCCGGCGACGTAGGTGCGTCCGCATTCCGGGCACACTGCGGTCTTGATTGAAACTGAAGCCTGAAGGACCTTACCGTTGTTCTGGGCAGCGTCCTTGTAGGCGTTACTTACGTGCTCTGCCTCATGGCCGCGAACTCTTGCTGCTGCGGCTCTTGGGTCGATGTGCTGTGCTGATTTGAAAGAAACCATTTCGTCGGAGCCGTCCTGGTACTTGCGGTTCTTGCAGGTCTCGCACTCGGCGGGAGAAACTCTTTTGCCAGGATTGGCCTTGGTGGACTCGCCTGGATTGAGAATGGCCTTGGCGCCTTCTGTCTCATGGGCCGTTCCTGTACCTGTTATGCCAGCGCCGTATGCGCCTTGATATGCTGTATATCCGCTACCAACTGCTCCGTTTGCAATTGCACCAATAATACTCATAGGCACCTCTTTTCATGCAAGGGGCTTGGTCAGTTGTCTATTGTAACACCAAGTTCCTCAAGCATTTCGTCAAAGCTGACACCGTTCATCTGCTCTGACATTGTGTTCAGCTGAGCTCGCAATTGCGGGTCAGTGAAAACCTTGTAAACATCATATGCGAAAACACCATAACCTATAACTATTCCAAGCGTGCCGTAGAGAATGGCTTTTTTCGCCTGAGGCAGGAGCCTCTCCATGGTACCTTTGCTCAGGATGGCCATGATGATCGCCACGCCTCCTAAGACAACCCCGAAGTTTAATACAAAACAAAGGGGTATGGAAATAAGACCCAGCACAAGAGCAGTACCTGCAAGCTTCACATGCTGATCCAGCTCGTTGTGGGCGAGATTATAGTTATAGTTGTTGTAGTAATAATCGCCGTTTTCGTTTTCACCCATCAAAACTTTTCCTCAAATCCTCATTCTTACTACAGATTCTACTATATTTATGGCTTTTTTTCAATGTTTCAGGGGCGTTTGAGGGACTTGTCAGAGGGTGGAGGAGAGGCAGGCACAAAGTGTTGCAAGGCTTGAAAATGGGGCATATGCATTGGTATAATATTGGGAGTGTGTGACTGTTTATAGAAAATTAAGGTAATTTTTTTGCCGGTTTAATGAGCAGTACATAGTAATAGGTGTTTTTTGGAGAGGTTTTTGTATGGATATTGTTTTAAAGATCAAAGAGGAACTTAAGGTTGAGAAATGGCAGGTTGAGGCGGCCATCAAGCTCATTGATGAGGGCAACACTATCCCTTTTATTTCCAGGTATAGAAAAGAGGTCACTGGCTCTTTAAATGACGAGCAGCTCCGTAACCTGGATGAGAGGCTTAAGTACCTTAGAAGCCTTGAGGAGAGAAGAGAAGCAGTTCTTGCTTCAATTGAAGAACAGGGCAAGATGACTGATGAACTTCGTGCCAAGATCGTGGCTGCAGAGACCATGGTAGCTATTGAGGATCTTTATCTTCCATACAGGCCTAAGAGAAAGACAAGGGCTTCAATTGCAAGGGAGAAGGGACTTGAGCCACTTTCACAGATCCTTCTTGCTCAGGAGACAAGTAGGCCCCTTCAGGAGGAGGCAGCTGCCTTCATCGATGAAGAAAAAGGTGTAAGCGACGCTGCAGAGGCTCTTCAGGGAGCCATGGACATCATCGCTGAGGATGTTTCAGACAATGCAGATTTCCGTACATATATAAGAGAAGCAACCATGGAGCATGGTCTTCTTACAAGTAAGGCCAAGGATGAGAAGGCTCAGTCAGTTTATGAGATGTATTATGACTACGAAGAGCCTATCGAGAAGGTTCTTGGACACAGAGTTCTGGCCCTTAACAGAGGCGAGGCTGAGAAGTTCCTTGTGGTTAAGATTGAAGCGCCCAAGGAGCAGATCCTTCAGTACCTCAACAAAAAGATGCTAAAGAATGATAACCCTATCACAACTCCTGTGATCGAGGAGATCAACGAGGATGCCTACGACAGACTTATTGCTCCTGCTATTGAAAGAGATATCAGAAATGAGCTTACAGAGAAGGCAGAAGATGGCGCTATCTCAGTATTTGGCAAGAACTTAACCCAGCTCCTTATGGCGCCTCCAATTGCAGGTAAGACTGTTCTTGGATGGGACCCTGCTTTCAGGACCGGATGCAAGCTTGCCGTCGTTGATGCAACAGGTAAGGTCCTTGATACCAAGGTCATCTACCCAACAGCACCTCAGAACAAGGTTGAAGAGTCCAAGGTTGAGCTTAAAAAACTCATCGATAAATACAATGTAGATCTTATTTCTGTTGGAAATGGTACAGCATCCCGTGAGTCAGAGCAGGTTATCGTAGAGCTGATAAAAGAGCTGGACAGACCCGTTCAGTACGTCATCGTAAACGAGGCTGGCGCTTCCGTTTATTCAGCAAGTAAGCTTGCAACAGAGGAGTTCCCTCAGTTCGATGTTGGACAGAGGTCAGCAGCTTCAATTGCAAGAAGACTTCAGGATCCTCTTGCAGAGCTTGTTAAGATCGATCCTAAGTCAATCGGTGTTGGTCAGTACCAGCACGACATGAACCAGAAGAAGCTTGGCGAAACCCTTGAAGGTGTAGTCGAGGACTGCGTTAACAAGGTCGGTGTTGACCTTAACACAGCATCAGCTCCACTTCTTCAGTATATTTCAGGTATCAGCAAGGTTATTGCTAAAAATATTGTTGATTACAGGGAAGAGAACGGTAAGTTCAAGAGCCGCGCAGAGCTCCTTAACGTTCCTAAGCTTGGACCTAAGGCCTATGAGCAGTGCGCAGGGTTCCTCAGGATCGCTGACGGCGAGAACCCTCTTGATGCAACCAGCGTTCATCCTGAGTCCTACGAAGCTACACTTAAGCTCATGGACAAGCTTGGCATCACTTTTGATGATGTAAGAGCCGCTCAGAAGAATGCTGCCAAGGCTGCTTTAGAGAAGCCAAAGAGTGAGGGCGGAAACGGCAGTAGACCAAAGCCTGCCAAGAAGCCCAAGCAGGTAGTTATCAGAAATACAAGTACTGCAATGGGAGCAGCTCTTGCAGCAGCCCTTGCAGGATCAGATCTTGCAGTTGTAGATGATACTGCTGATAATGGCCGCAGTAAGGGCGGAAATGGCGCTGGTAATGGCGATAATGTTGCTGGCGTAGGTGCTGGAAATGGCACTGCTAGTGGTAGCGCTGCAGGAAGCCTTTCCAAGAAGGTTACAGAGGCTGAGAAAAAGAAACTTTCAGAGGAGCTTGGAATTGGTGAGATCACTCTTACTGATATTCTCTCAGAGCTTGAGAAACCATCTAGAGATCCTCGTGAGAACATGCCTGCTCCTATCCTTAGAAGCGACGTTCTTGATATGAAGGACCTTAAGCCTGGCATGATCTTAAAGGGCACAGTCAGAAACGTAATCGACTTTGGCTGTTTCGTAGATATAGGTGTTCACCAGGATGGACTGGTTCACATCTCACATATAACAGACAAGTTCATCAAGCATCCTCTTGAAGCTGTCAGCGTTGGCGATATTGTTGATGTTCAGGTTCTTGATGTTGAGCTTGATAAAAAGAGAATTTCTCTTACCATGAAGCTTGGAGATCCTGCCAAGGTGGCAGCAGAGGCAGCAGCCAAGGCAGCTCAGAGACCAGCGCCTAAGGCAGCTAGCACTCCTGAAAAGAAGGCAGCTCCCAAGAAGACTTCCGTAGTCCAGCAGGTTGCTGAGGCAAGTGGAGTTACTAAAAAGCCAGCAGTCAAGAAGGCAGCACTAAAGCCTGCTGTTGATGCTGCTGCAGCAAAGCGTCCAGCAAGTGCTACTGCCGGAGCAGCCACTACTGGAGATGCCGCTGGGAACGAGGCTCCTAAGAAATTCAAGAAAAAGGGCATCATTATCTTTAGAGGTAACGCTAACGATTGATCAAGTTTACACCCATGCAGCGTGCTGCATGGGTGTATTTTATTATACATTTTGTGTTATTTGATTGTTTGTTATATGGCGAAATCTTGATTATGCTCGCTTTTTACGGAAAGTGTACTAGCAAGACACTGTATTGAGGTTGATTTTCTATGGCTAATGCAAAGAAATGGGATTAATCGCCATAGAAAAATGATGATTTAACACCAAATTGAGCAGACTTTCTGTTATTTTTTGCTGTTCTTCAAAAAAGCCATAGAAAATACCATTAGGGCTATGGCAAAATAAACATAAACTGTTAACGACCTGTATTCTATCAAATAGGAGATCTTATGAAAAAACTTGGCTTTGGAACAATGAGATTACCTCTGCTTAACCCTGATGATGCGGCGTCAATTGACATCCCGCAGTTCAAGAAAATGGCAGATGTGTTCATGGAACGTGGATTCACATATTTTGATACCGCTTATCCATATCACCAGGAACACTCCGAGGAAGCAGTACGAGAAGCTGTCGTAAAGAGATTTCCAAGAGATAGCTTTGTTCTTGCTGATAAAATGCCAATTCTTAGGGTTACTAAATCCGAGGACTACCAGGTCTTTTTTGACGAACAATTAAAACGCTGTGGAGTAGAATATTTCGACTATTACCTCCTTCACAACCTCGGCAGAGACAGATACGTAAATACTGAGAAGTGCGGTGGATTTCCTTTTATAGAAAAACTCAAGAGAGAAGGCTATGTAAAGAACATCGGTTTTTCCTTCCATGATGATGCACAGACTCTTGACAAGATCCTGACTGACCATCCGGAGGTTGACTTTGTACAGCTGCAGATAAACTATCTTGACTGGGACAGCATTGCAATCCAGTCAGGAGCCTGCTATGAAACCGCCAAAAAACATGGCAAAAAGGTTATGGTAATGGAGCCCATAAAAGGCGGAACTTTGGCAAGTCTTCCTGAAGCAGCCATGGAAAAGTTTAATTCTTTTTATAGCTCTTTTGGCGATGAGGCGCTGACTCCAGCATCACTGGCCATAAGATATGCAGCATCCCTCGATGATGTGCAGATAGTGCTTAGCGGAATGAGTGATGTTAACCAGCTTGACAACAACACGACCTACATGCAGGACTTTGCGCCACTTTCCGAGAATGAATATAAACTTGTTGAATCAATCACTGAAATACTCAACAACACTGGAACCATACAATGCACCAGCTGCCACTACTGCATGGAGGTTTGCCCAAAGAACATCAATATACCTGAGTACTTTGGCCTGTACAACATGCACGTTGTTACTGGGAAGAAATCCAACATGTATTACGAGCGATTCTCCATGAATCATGGGAAGGCTTCCGAGTGCATCAAGTGCGGCCTCTGTGAAAAGAACTGCCCTCAGCATATAAATATCAGAGAGCGCCTTGAAGATTTCGCTGCACTTTACGAGCAAGAACAAACATAAGATTGACAGGAAGATAATTGTTATGAGTATTTGTTTAAGGCCGCATCATGGGATGTGTTTTCAGTTCTATGAAGGCAAGGGATATAGTGAAGATTTTACCGACCACATGGGCCGGGTGATAAGAGCGTGTGAAGAAAAGTCAGATCAACTGATCACACTTACATGCAGCACCGACGTTGTCTGCAGGAATTGTCCCAATAATGAAGGCGGCATCTGCACTACTGAAGACAAGGTCCAACGGTATGACAGTGATGTCCTGAAGGCCTGTGGACTTGATGCTGGAGCAGAGATTCCTTATGAAGATTTTTTGAAGCTTGTGAAAATGAGTGTGATAGATACCGGCAAGCGCAAAGAAATCTGCGGCGACTGTAGTTGGGATTACATCTGTAGCAATAATGGATGATCTAAAATAGTTTTAAGCAGGAAGATTGCAAATCGCCATAGAATTTAAAGAAAATACTTCTTGACGACTTCTTCTGCATCTAGATAACTAAAGGGACGGGCCTTATCCTCAAATGTCAAAATGAGATCATGCCCTGGTAGATAGCCGGCCCTCAAATAGTGTATCATTTTAAACTCTATCGTCTGCTGGTAGTTTGTCTTGTCAGATAACCCTAAGTGCTCCCATAGCTTTATCTCTTTAGTCTTGGGGTGAAGAACAGTGAAGTCAGTGGCAATCGAATGCCCATCAATATCGTGTATTTCTTCATACCTATATGGAATCTGATGCGAAAAGAGAACCTGAGCAATCATGGCTTCAGACTTTGAGCGGACAAGATCACCCTTTGGGGCAGGAATTATCAGATGCTTTGGGTAATCAGCACTTTTGTTATATTCAAGGTACTCCCACTCTTTTCCTTTAAAATCATTGCTACGTAAAAGCTCATAATATGGAGAATTGTCATCTAGTAAAGCTGTGTATTTTTCAGCTTTTCGGTGACATAAGAAATAATTAACGCACTGTAATTCATTGTATTTATCATCGAGAAGCGATTTGATGAACTTTTTTCTTGCTAAATTGCTGGCTTCTTCAAGGTGATTTTTCCTTGATAGTGATGTGCGCGTCCTCGTTCCGGACTTTTCTATTTGTTTGTACCAGGAAAAATAAGCTTTTCCATTTTTTATTGTACGGTTGTAGATGATCGTTCCTTCAGGCATGGCCTTAAGTTCCTCTTCAAACTTTGCAATCTCGTCCTCCAGCAATTTCTTGCGCTCCAAATAATATTCAATTTGATCCAATTACTATTTTCCTTTCTGTTAAAAGATATTTCTAAGTGATAAAAATCTGCGAAATGCAGTAGTAAAAAAGAAATGACAGAACGTCGATAACGACTATATCAAAAAAGATAAAAATAATCAATTGCCCTATTGCTTTTATGGGCGACATAATGTATCATCATAGAACGGACATGAGATAATGTGTCTGAATGGTATATTGTAACTGTTCTCTTATTCAGAGTGGTGGAGGTACATAGGACCTAAGAAGCCACGGCAACCCCTTGATCAGTCAGGAAGGTGCCAACCTGAGCGTGCAACTGCCATAGCACAAGAGCTATGACACAACGAGCAATAAGAGGATCTGAGAGTCAATCAGTTCCGCTTGTTTGTGCACGCAACAAGCGGATTTTTTGCGCAATAAGGCAGAGGCGTGCATCAAGAATGATTCATGCATTCATGCAAATGAATTATTCTTGATATACGCCGAGCTATGCGAACGAGGAATCGCGAAGCGATTTCGAGTCTGCCTTATTTCGCGCAGTGTCTTCGAACACAGAAAGGAAACAAAATGGATAAGTTTATTTTCACATCAGAGTCAGTAACAGAGGGACATCCCGACAAGATCTGCGACAACATTTCTGACGCAATCCTTGATGCCTGCATGGCACAGGATCCTATGAGCCGTGTAGCTTGCGAGACAGCAACTTGCACAGGTTTCGTTCTCATCACAGGTGAGATCACAACAAAGGCTAAGGTTGATTACGCTAAGATCGCAAGAGAGACAATCTGCGAGATCGGCTACGACAACTCAGCTAAGGGCTTCGATGGCAACACATGTGCAGTACTTGTAGCACTTGATCAGCAGTCAGCTGATATCGCTATGGGTGTTGACAAGGCACTTGAGGCTAGAGAGAACCAGATGACTGATGAGCAGCTTGAGGCTATCGGTGCTGGTGACCAGGGTATGATGTTCGGTTACGCAACAAACGAGACTGAGGAGTACATGCCATACGCAATCAGCCTTGCACACAAGCTTACCAAGAAGCTTACAGAGGTACGTAAGAACGGAACTCTTGATTACCTCAGAGCAGACGGCAAGAGCCAGGTATCTGTTGAGTATGACGAGAACGGCAAGGTTAAGAGACTTGAGGCTATCGTTATTTCAACTCAGCACGATGAGAAGGTTACTCAGGAGCAGATCCACGCTGACATCAAGAAGTACGTTATCGACGCAGTTGTAGATTCAGCTATGGTTGATGCTAACACCAAGATCTACATCAATCCTACAGGACGTTTCGTAATCGGAGGACCTCAGGGTGACGCTGGACTTACAGGACGTAAGATTATCGTTGACACATACGGCGGAGCAGCTCGTCACGGCGGCGGAGCTTTCTCTGGTAAGGACTGCACCAAAGTTGACCGTTCTGCAGCTTACGCAGCAAGATATGTTGCTAAGAACATCGTAGCAGCAGGCCTTGCAGACAGAGCAGAGATCCAGCTTTCATACGCTATCGGTGTTGCACAGCCTACATCAATCCTTGTTGATACATTTGGCACAGGTAAGGTTTCTGATGAGAAGCTTACAGAGGCAGTTCGTAAGGTATTCGACCTTCGTCCAGCTGGTATCATCAAGATGCTCGACCTTCGTCGCCCTATCTACAAGCAGACAGCTGCTTACGGACACTTCGGCCGCAATGACCTCAACCTTCCTTGGGAGCAGACAGACAAGGTAGAAGAGCTCAAGAAGGCAGTACAGTAATAATTTTCTGGAACAGAAATATCGACATAATAAAAAGGAATGCACCGTCAAAAGTGCATTCCTTTTATTGTTTGCGCTGGTGACTCACCAATCGAATCGTTCCTGTGTTTTATGCTCCTTAGGGCAGATAGATTTCAATTATGCAAATGTCTTTTTTGCAAATCAAGCATAAATCTGCATCTGACATGGGTTTTCGAGCATAATTTTTAGCTATATGAGAAAAGCAGCCTAACTAGCATGGGTTTGCCCAAATTTTTAACTATTTGGCTTGGCTATATGCAAGCTTCTCATCATTCGACATGGGCCGGCAAATTGCTGGATTGTAACTTTCTGATAATAGCTTGCACAAATCGCTCTTCTCACAGGAAGTAACGCCTTACTATATCTTCAACTTCTATATATCCCAGTGGATACTCTGTAGTCTCAAACGTCATAATAAAATTGCGCCCTGGTATATATCCTTCTTTAAAATACTTTGGAAGCTTCATGATATTTCTTGTAACATACCCAGGATCATCAAGTCTTCCAAAATGTTCCCAGACATATTCTTCATATGTCTTTGGATGGAGAATAGTGAAGTCAGTAGCAACCGCTACACCGCACAAATAGTGAATGTATTCATATCTATATGGGATATGGTTCTGGAAAAGAACTTGTGCAATTGTTGCTTCAGATTTAGACCTGACAAACTCATCCTTCGGAGCGGGAACATTTAGATGCTCAGGGTGATCTGTGCTTTTTTCATATGGCATATATTCCCAATTGTCACAAACATTGAAAAACTCGCTATAGGCTGACTTTGGATCAAACATCCTATGGCTCTTATCTGGCTTTCTGTGTTTTAAATATGCGTCTATCGACTTCAACTCATTTTTCTTATCTGAAAGCAAAAGCGATTTATAGTTCTTTTCTGCCAGAGTTTTAGCTAGTGCATAATCACTTTTTTGGATATACTCTCTCTTTACTTTGCCGTTATTAGTTGTCTTCTTATACCATAGAGTATGTCCTCCTCCGGGCGAGTTTACTTTATAGCTTGCCAAAACACCTTCAGGCATGTTGATCAGCTCTTTTTCAAGTTCATTAATCTCTCTCGTAAGAACATCTCTTTTCCCAACATAATATTCAATTGAATCCAAACAATAATCCTCCTTGCGTGCGTAAATATACTTGTTACAAAAAATAATGGAATTCTTTGAGCAGACTGCTCGTGAACAACCAGATTTGTGAAAAGAACCATCTATAAATAAATGGTATTAGACGATGAGTAAGATAACATATTGAGAAACAGCTTGTCTACAACATTAAGGAAATCTTAAGAAATTTGCGTTTTGACGATAACCTTCAGAACACAGAGTTTGAAAGTAAAGATCTAGTGATTTGCCGACCCATGTCGAGTGATAAGAAATTTGCATATAGCTAAGCCAAATGGCTCAAAATTTGTACAAACCCATGCTGGTTAGGCTGTTTTTTTCATATAGCTAAGAATTTTGTCGGAAAACCCATGCCAGATGCAGATTAATGCTTAATTTGCAAAAAAGACATTTGCCAAAAGAACCGTCCACGTGGCATGCAGTAATTTCCTAAAAAAAGATATCGACATAATAAAAAGGAATGCACCGTCAAAAGTGCATTCCTTTATTTTTGCCAAAAAACAAGACAAGGGGAGGGCGCTTTTGTGACAAAAGAACCGTCCCCCTGTCACGAAAGCGCCCTCCCCGTGTCTTGTTCAGCTCAGCTGTACGTTCTCTTTGCCGAACTCTTCTGCCAGGATTGACAGCATGTCCTTGTCGGCGCGGATGGTTTGGCTGCGGCCGAGTTTTTTCACCTGCTTGGTGTCGGTAAGGTAGATGGCTACTTCGTCGTGGCCGTCGCTGCCTGCGATGAGGCTATCAAGGGCAGAAGCTTTGGCGTCGTAGGAAGCGCGATCCGCAAACCTGATCCAAACAGTCTTTGGCACCTCCTCGAAAGTGGTGATCTTGCTGGCGATGAGCTTGGCGTCACGATCCTCTTCAACGGAGATTCGGCCTTCAATAAATACCTTGGCATCGTCGTTAAGCCTTGGAGCGTTGGCTTCGTAGGTCTTAGGGAAGACGATGACTTCAACAGAACCTACAAGGTCTTCTAAAGTGATAAATGCCATAACCTGGTCGTTCTTGGTGTACTTGATCTTCTTGTCACTGATGATACCGCCGATCACGGCGTTGGCGCCATCGCGGACAGCCGGAGCGCCGGTCTCTTCATCAAGATAAAAGTCAGTTGTTGTATTAGTGATCTTCTTCTTCCAGAGAGAAACATACTCTTCAAGAGGATGGCCGCTGACATAGAAGCCAAGGACCTCTTTTTCAAATTCGAGCATCAGCTCCTTGTCGAACTCGCCGACGTTTGGCAGAGGAATCTCATACTGTTTCTTGTCTGCTTCACCTGCGATGTCGAAAAGAGACATCTGGCCAGCCATGCTGTTCTTGCCAGCGCCCTTTAGCTGGTCCATTATCTGACCGTAGATTGTCATCTTTTGCTTCCTTGTGCCTGGGAAGCAGTCGAAAGCGCCAGCCTTTATGAAGTTCTCTATGGCGCGGCGGTTTACTTCTCCGCCAGCTCCGTCCTGCATCCTTGTAAGGAAGTCGTTAAGATCCTTGAACTGTCCTCGCTCTTTACGCTCATTGACAATTGCGTTTATGACAGGGCGTCCGATGCCCTTGATGGCGGTCAAAGCGTACAAAATAGCTTTTTTGCGGCCGGGAGCACAGGTGTTTACTGCGCCAGGGATTGGCTTGTCATCCTCGGAGGCATCGACCTCAGCCACAGAAAATCCGCCGTATCCCTGATTGACGTCAGGTGGCAAAAGAGTGATGTTCATATTCCTGCAGCTCATGATGTATCCGGATACTTTGCCCGGGTTATCAATTACTGAAGTCATGAGAGCGGCCATAAATTCAACAGGGTAGTAGTATTTAAGCCATGCGGTCTGGATAGCCACAACTGCGTAGCAGGCAGCGTGGGATTTGTTGAAAGCGTACTTGGCAAAGTCCATCATAGAGTCGTAGATGGCATTGCCTATCTCTGGAGAAATTCCCTTGGAAGCGCAGCCAGGAACGCCCTCAGCTTCGTTACCATTTACGAAATTCGCCCTTTCAACTTCCATGACGTGCTGTTTTTTCTTACTCATGGCACGGCGCACAAGGTCAGCTCGTCCAAGAGTGTAGCCGCCAAGCTGCTGTACTATCTGCATAACCTGCTCCTGATAAACGATACAGCCGTAGGTTGGTTCAAGGATCGGCTGAAGGAGCGGAGTCAGATAGGTGATGGAGCCTGCGTCATTTTTACCGGCGATGTACTTGGGAATAAAGTCCATTGGGCCTGGGCGGTAAAGAGAAATTCCCGCGATGATGTCTTCCAGGGACTGGGGCTTTAGTTCCTTCATGAAAGCTTGCATTCCGCCAGATTCCAGCTGGAATATACCATCGCACTTGCCACTTCCTATTGAAGCCAGAACCTGAGGATCGTTGTAATCGATCTCATCAATATTGATATAGCCCTCATCTCCAGGTGACAGACCAAGAGACCTGTTGGCGAAATTTGTAGCATCCTTGATGACAGTAAGGGTCCTAAGGCCCAAAAAGTCCATCTTAAGCAGTCCCAGCTCTTCGATGGTGGTCATGGTGAACTGGGTGGTGATGTTTCCTTCTGCAGAGCGTGACAAAGGAACAAGGTCTTCCGCTGGGGCAGAACAGATAACTACGCCTGCCGCATGGATCGATGTATGGCGGGGAAGTCCCTCAAGCTTTTTGCACATATCAATAAGCTTGTGAACAGTTGGATCAGTCTCGTATTGCCCGCGAAGCTCAGGGTTCATGGAAAGAGCCTTCTCCAGAGTGATGTTCAGCTCATTGGGGATCATCTTGGCAATCTGATCGCCGTAGCTGTAGGGCAGGTCCATGACTCGTGCCACGTCCCTGATAACGCCCTTGGCAGCAAGGGTTCCAAAGGTGATGATCTGAACAACCTTGTCAGCACCATATTTTTCAGTGACGTAATCTATAACATCCTGCCTGCGCTCGTACTCGAAGTCCACGTCAATATCGGGCATGGACACACGCTCAGGATTAAGGAATCTCTCAAAGAGAAGATCGTATTTGATAGGATCGATGTTGGTGATGTGCATGCAGTAGGACACGATACTTCCGGCAGCAGAGCCACGTCCCGGACCAACAGCGATGCCATTTTCGCGGCAGTAATTGATGTAGTCCCATACAATAAGGAAGTAATCAACATATCCCATGCGCTTGATAACGCCAAGCTCGTAGTCCAGCTTGTCTTTTAACGTTCCGTCATCGTCAGGATAGCGCTCATGAAGACCGTCAAGGCACAGCTTATTAAGGTAAGTCCAGGAATCATAGCCTTCCGGAACCTCGAAGTGTGGGAGCTTGGTAACGCCAAACTCAATCTCCACATTGCACCTGTCAGCAATCTTCTGGGTATTATCAATTGCCTGCTGCGCATATGGGAAAAGAGCTCTCATCTCCTCTTCACTTTTTACGTAGTACTGGCCGCCTTCGTAGCGCATACGGTCTTCGTCAGAAACTTTTTTACCGGTCTGAATACAAAGAAGAAGGTCATGAGCCTCTGCGTCATCAGCGTAGGTGTAGTGGCAGTCGTTGGTGGCAACCAGTGGAATATCAAGCTGATCAGACAGCGCAAGGAGAGTAGTGTTGACCTGGCGCTGCTGGGGAATGCCATGATCCTGAAGTTCCAAAAAGAAATTTCCATGGCCAAATATATTGTCAAGGCGCATCGCTGCCTCTTTTGCCTTGTCTGGAGTGCCCTTAATGATATTCCTGGGAATCTCACCTGCAAGACATGCAGAAAGAGCTATGATACCCTCGTGGTACTGCTCCAAAAGCTCCATGTCCACACGGGGCTTGTAGTAGTAACCTTCAGTAAATCCGCGGCTGACGATGTGGGAAAGATTCTGGTATCCCACGTTATTTTCCGCAAGGAGAACCAGGTGATAATATCTGTCGTCAGAGCTATTTGTCTCTTTTTCAAAGCGGGAGCCTGGGGCTACGTAAACTTCACAGCCGATGACAGGATTGATGCCATTTGCCTTGCATTCCTTGTAAAAGTCAATAACGCCGTACATAACACCGTGGTCAGTAATAGCCCCGGCTGTCATGCCAAGGTCCTTAAGGCGCTTAACATATTCTTTTATCTTGTTGGAACCGTCCAAGAGACTATATTCTGTATGGACGTGAAGATGCGTAAAAGCCATTGTAAATCCTCCCCAAACTACCTTTCAATGATATCATTACGGGGCTGTAATATCAATTTGATGAAGGGTCATAAAATCCTTGCAGTTTAAAGAAACTTGAGATAATATAATAAGTTAGTAAACGTTAATATTGTAACGATTTTAGTCGGTTCAGCAGGGGACTGGTCCGGCAATTAGGTTAGAACAGAATCGAGGATACTTATATGGCGAAGCAGATCAAGACAATCGGCGTACTGACAAGTGGCGGTGATGCACCTGGAATGAATGCTGCAATCCGTGCAGTTGTTCGTAAGTCACTGGCTAATGGACTTAAGGTTAAGGGAATCAAGAAGGGCTATCAGGGGCTTCTTAATGAAGAGATCATTGATATGGACCGCAGGAGTGTTTCAGATATCATCCAGAGAGGTGGTACAATCCTTGGAACAGCTCGTTGCATGGAATTTACAACACCTGAGGGACAGGCTAAGGGCGCAGAGGTTTGCCGTAAATATGGAATCGACGGAATGGTAGTTATTGGTGGTGACGGATCTTACCGCGGAGCACAGAAGCTTTCAGCTCAGGGCATCAACACTGTAGGAATTCCTGGAACGATCGATCTTGATATTGCCTGCACAGATTATACAATCGGATTTGATACAGCTATCAACACAGCTATGGATGCTATCGACAAGATTCGTGATACATCATCTTCTCACGAGAGAGTTTCAATCGTAGAGGTTATGGGACGTCACGCTGGATATATTGCTCTTTGGTGCTCAATCGCCAACGGTGCAGACGACATTCTCCTTCCTGAGAAGTACGACTACAACGAGCAGCGCATCATCGACAACATCATCGATAACCGTAAGAAGGGCAAGACACACCACATCATCGTTAACGCAGAGGGTATCGGCCACTCAACATCAATGGCCCGCAGAATTGAGGCTGCTACAGGACTTGAGACTAGAGCTTCAATCCTTGGATACATGCAGCGTGGTGGTAGCCCAACATGTAAGGACCGTGTTTATGCATCAATGATGGGATGCTATGCAGCAGATATCCTTGCAGCAGGCAAGACCAACAGAGTAGTTAGTTACCGCAACGGCCAGTTCGTTGATTACGACATCGACGAGGCTCTTGCAATGAAAAAGAATATCAACGAGTACATGTACGAGATCGCTCGTACAATCTGATGCGGCAGGATGCCACTGGCACTGCGATCGCGCAGCACATGGCTCAATATGCATATCAATGGTGATCACTTTAGTGGTCACCATTTTTTTACATCGCGCTAATGCCACAGACCACATTCTTATTTTTCACCCACTATGTAATATTTCGTTAACATGTGGTAGTATAAGTGTACTCATAAAAGTTACAGGAGAAATGTTATGATCACCAGTACCAGCAATGACCGCGTAAAGCGCGTTGTGGCCTACGGTCAGAAGGCAAAGGCAAGACGTGAAGATGGCGTCTTTATTATAGAAGGAATGAAAATGTTAAGGGAGGCTCCGGTTCTCCAGGTAAGCGAGGTATATGTCACTGAGAAGTTCGTTGACACTGCCAGCGAAGGGGACAAGGAGATCCTTTGGAGATATGGCGCAGAGACTGTTTCTGAGGAAGTCATGAACAAGATGGCTGACACCCAGACCCCTCAGGGAGTTCTTGCAGTAATAAGGCAGTATCCCTACACCCTTGAGGAAGTCCTTGAAGGCTACAATCAGAGCGCTTTTGGAAAAGAGAATGCTCCGCTCCTTCTTATTCTTGAGAACATCCAGGATCCTGGAAACCTTGGAACTATGCTTCGTAGCGGCGAAGGCGCCGGCGTAACAGGCATCATCCTCTCAAAGGGATGTGCAGATATCTTTAGCCCCAAGGTCATCCGCTCCACCATGGGATCCATTTTCAGAATGCCATTTATATATGTAGAGAATATTTCCGAGATGGTAAAAGAGCTCGGAACTAAGGGGATTTCTACCTATGCAGCTCACCTTAAAGGTAAAAAGAGCTATGATGAGTTTGACTATACTAAGCCAACAGCTTTTTTGATTGGAAACGAGGGAAATGGACTTACAAAAGAGACTGCAGATGCAGCATCCGAGTATGTCCTCATCCCAATGAAGGGGGAAGTGGAGTCCATGAACGCGGCCACTTCAGCAGCAATTCTTACATTTGAAGCTTCAAGACAGAGAAGGGGGTAATTTAAAATGACACTGGGATTTATCGGACTTGGTAATATGGCAAAGGCCATGATCGGAGGCATTCTTCAGAAGGGCCTCATGGGACCAAACGAGATAATAGGAACTGCTCGGACAGAGGCTACTTGCCAGAAGGTAGCAGGAAAATATGATATCCAGACAAGGAGCTCCAACGCAGCAGTAGCCAAGGAAGCAGATATAATTGTTCTTGCAGTTAAGCCCCAGTACCTCAAGGTTGTGATCGCAGACATAATGGACTCTGTTACTGAGGACAAGGTCATTGTCAGCATCGCAGCAGGTAAGACCATCAGCTGGATCGAAAAAGAGTTTGAAAAGCCCACCAAGATAATCAGGGTAATGCCCAATACTCCTGCACTTGTAGGAGAGGGATGCTCAGCAGTCTGCAGGAACGACCTTGTAAGTGGCGATGATTTCCACTTTGTAATGGAGCTCCTTGAGAGCTTTGGTAAGGCATACACCGTTCCAGAGTCCCTTATGGACGTAGTTGTCGGTGTTAGCGGATCATCACCTGCATATGTATTTCTTTTCATAGAGGCTATGGCAGATGCGGCGGTAGCTGGCGGAATGCCAAGAAAGCAGGCCTATGAGTTTGCAGCCCAGTCAGTTCTTGGAAGTGCCAAGATGGTTCTTGAAACTGGCAAGCACCCAGGGGAACTCAAGGACATGGTATGCTCTCCTGCAGGAACTACAATCGAGGCGGTAAGAGCACTTGAAGAGGGTGGTTTCCGCGGAATAGTGATGGATGCAGTAACAGCGTGCATTGACAAGAGTAAAAGTCTCTAATTTACTAGTAAAAATTTGACAAAAAAACATATCTTTGCTAATATTACCAACGGATTATCTTAATCTTAACAAGTTGCAACAAAATTGTAACATTTTATGACTGATACAATTCAGAAGGATAGCAAAGGTATGGACAATGCACTTAAGTTATCCGCTGGGATATTGAGACGAGCATTAGTATTTGCGCTTGTCACTGTTATGTTTTTATCCCAGGGGATGACAGTAGAGGCAAGAAACAGAGCTTCAAGCTATTTAGAACTTGCTACAGGAATTTCAAATATCATCAGCCCATTGTCACCACTTGGTGTTGACTACACAGCAACAGAGGTACAGGCTTACGCTAACGCAGAGAGGACAGGCGCTCTTCAGGAAGAAGAGAAGGAAGAGTCCACACTGTTTATGGCCAATGTCAGCACAGTGATGAACGTCAGGGAAGAACCCAATGAAGATTCAACCAAGGTCGGCGTTATCTACAAGGATTGCGGCGGCAAGATATTAGACAGACAGGATGGTTGGACCAAGATCCAGTCCGGTGATCTTATTGGCTGGGCCAAGGATGAGTATCTTTTGTTTGACGACGAGGCAGAGAATCTTGCACAGGATGTTGGTAAACAGATCGTTACCAGTAACTCAAGCGCTCTTAACGTAAGGGCAGAGGCTTCTTCAGATGCAGAGGTACTTGGCGTTCTTACAGAGAATGCTTTCGTAGATCTTATTGAGGACGAGGGCAATGGCTGGATCAGCGTTGATTACAACGATGAGAAGGGCTATGTTCAGTCCGAGTTTGTTACTACTTCCTTCAAGATAGACGCAGGTGAGACCATTGCAGCCATCAAGATCCGTGAGGAGGCTGAGAAGAAGGCATCTCTTACCAAGAACCGCGGAGCAGTCAGCGCAGATGCTGATGAAGTCAAGCTCCTTGCAGCACTTATCCAGTGTGAGGCAGGTAACCAGCCTTACGAGGGAAGAGTCGCAGTTGGTGCAGTTGTTATGAACCGTGTTAAGTCAGGTGCTTATCCTAACAGTATTTACGGTGTTATCTATGCATCAGGTCAGTTCACACCAGCTCTTAACGGAACCGTTGCAAGAGTATACAACAGCGGCAAGATTAGCGATGCCAACTACCAGGCAGCTCAGGCAGCACTTAATGGCGAGACCACAGTAGGAGGTGCACTCCACTTCAGACGTGCCAACGGAAGAGAGGGTATCATCATTGGTGCCCACGTATTCTGGTAATATTAAAAATCAAGCCCGCAGCCAGGGAATGTTTCCCGGTCTGCGGGCTTGTTATTTCCAGAATATCGCGAATATGATATGATTGTAGGTAATTTCAAGAAGGAGGAGCACTACGATGAATTTGTATGGACGGGATTTTTTGAAACTGCTGGATTTTTCTACTGAAGAGATTGAGTATCTCATTGACCTTGCGGCGGACTTAAAGAGCAAGAAGAAACAGGGAATTCTTCACGACGAGCTTAAGGGCAAGAATATTGCTTTGATATTTGAGAAGACCAGCACCAGAACCAGATGCTCCTTTGAGGTTGCAGCACACGATCTTGGAATGGGTTCAACTTACCTTAACCCAACAGATTCCCAGATCGGTAAAAAAGAGAGTATCGCAGATACCGCCAGGGTTCTTGGCAGTATGTACGATGGAATAGAATACAGAGGTTTTGAGCAGGAGATTGTTGAAACGATCGCCAAGTACAGCAAGGTACCTGTATGGAACGGACTTACCAATGAGTTCCACCCAACACAGATGCTGGCTGATGCCCTCACCATCAGAGAGCACTTTGGCAAGCTTAAGGGCATCCACCTGGTTTACATGGGCGATGCAAGATACAACACAGGCAACTCACTGATGGTTCTTTGCGCTAAGCTTGGAATGCACTTTACAGCTGTTTCCAACAAGAAGTACTTCCCAGCTGAGGACCTTGTTAATACATGTAAAGAGATCGCCAAGGAGACAGGCGCTATCATTGATTTTTCTGAGGACCCTGTTGAAGGCACCAAGGGCGCAGACGTTATCTACACAGACATCTGGGTATCCATGGGCGAGCCCGATGAAGTCTGGGAAGAGAGGATCAAGGACCTTGAGCCTTACCGCGTGACCATGGACATCATGAACAACGCTGGCCCACAGTGCGTATTCATGCACTGCCTGCCTTCTTTCCACGACCTTAACACAGGTATAGGAAAAGACATCAAGGCAAAATACGGACTTGATGAGATGGAAGTCACTGATGAAGTATTTGAGTCAGACAGATCCATCGTCTTTGAAGAAGCTGAGAACAGGATGCACACCATCAAGGCCGTTATGTACGCTACACTTAAGAAGTAAAGATCATACGCAAAGTGCGCAAGGACAAAATGAACACGCATTTAATGCCGTAAGACAAGAAGAGAATAAATGCTTAACAAGGAAGAAATAGAAAGGCGGCTCACCACCAGGTGGGCTGCCTGCAACATTGTATATAAGGATGTCACAGGTTCAACCAATAATGACGCAAGGGACCTTGCAGCTGACGGCGCTGCCCACGGAACCCTGGTTGTGGCTGACAAGCAGGAGGCAGGGAGAGGATCTCGCGGCAGAAGATGGGAAACCCCAGCAGGAACCAACATCGCCATGAGCCTGGTGATAAGACCCACAGCCCCGGCTGATCGCATCTCCATGCTGACGCTGGTCATGGGACTGTCTGTGGCAGAGGGCGTAGACCTGGCAATTGCAGAAACCTGCGCAAATGCCGTGAGGACCCAGGCAGGCACTTTGGAAGATGCCGCAAAGGGCCAGGAATCCGCATCAAACGGCAGCAGGCTCTGGGCACAGATCAAGTGGCCCAACGACGTTGTTATTGACAAGAAAAAAATCTGTGGTATTCTTACAGAGCTCCACATGAACCCGGATAATTCCATAAGAGATGTTGTTATCGGTGTCGGGATAAATGTGAATATGACTGATTTCCCGGATGAGATAAAAGGCGTGGCAGGATCTCTTTTGACCCAGACCGGAATTAGAGTTGACAGAAGCCTTGTAGTGGCGCGGGTCATGGAGCGGTTTGAAGAAAATTATCATAAGTTCCAGAAAGGGTATGATCTGTCTCTTTTAAAAGACCAGTACGAATCTAGGCTCATCAACAAGGGTGAAAAGGTGAAGATCCTGGATTCGGGCAAGACCGGGGGAACCCCAGCTGCCTGGGACGCAAGGAGCGGAACAGTTGGAACTGCCCTTGGGATCACAGATCTTGGAGAACTTTTGGTGGATGTGACAGATGAGGCAGAAGATTCTGATCACAGGAATATAATAACAGTCGGCGCCGGAGAGGTGTCGGTGAGAGGACTATGCAGCTACGTATGAATGGCCGCGCATCAAGCAGCACAGGCTGCAGGTGACCGGTGAAATGGAGGCTAGCTATGATCTTAGTTATTGATGTAGGTAATACCAATATCACATTTGGAGTCTTTAAGGGAAAAGAGCTGACGACGTCATTTCGAATGATGTCCAAGACCGCCCACACTTCCGACGAGTACGGAGTGGAGCTCCTTACCATGCTTGGCATGAACGGAGTTAAAAAAGAAGAGATCGAGGGCGTCATGATCGCCAGCGTTGTGCCTCAGGTAATGCACGCGCTTGTGAACGCCATCGTCAAGTACATAGATAAAAGGCCATACATAGTTGGACCTGGCATCAAGACCGGCATCAAGGTCACCATCGACAACCCCAAGGAAGTGGGACCTGACCTTATCGTTGATTCTGTTGCAGCTTACGAGCTCTACGGCGGACCGGTGCTGGTTGTGGATTACGGAACAGCAACAACCTATGTTCCAATAAATGAAAAGGGCGAGTTCTACGCAGGCGTTGTTTCGCCAGGCATCAGAATTTCAGCTTCTGCTCTGTGGGAGGGCACAGCCAAGCTCCCGGAGATCGAGATCAAGAAGCCAGATTCCATCCTTGCCAGGGATACCATTTCCAGCATGCAGGCAGGACTTATATATGGACAGATCGGACAGTCGGAGTACATCATCAATGAGATAAAAAGAGCTTCCAATTGCCCAGAGATGAAGGTTGTAGCAACAGGCGGTCTTGGAAGGCTCATCGCCAACGAGACAGACACCATCGATATCTACGACCCAACACTTACACTTAAGGGTCTGCAGATACTGTATGACAAGAACAGGAAGAACAAGCCGCAGAATAAAGAGTTTGATGACAATGATCAACCGGAGTGAGAAATATGAGCGCTAAGGATTTTGAAAGAGAATATAAAAGAGAGTTTGAGGGAATCATTCCTGAGGACGAATTAGAAGAAAACGAGGACCAGACTCAGGAAGAAGACCTTAAGATCGATGAGATGCAAAAGACCAACAAAGGTCGGGAGTTTGAGAAGGTAGCAGGGAAGAGAGTAGTTTTATGCGGAGCCAACGCTTATGAGCAGAAGTACTACTTTAACCCGATCTTTAGGCAGATCCCTGACAGCATCAAGAAAGAGCTGAATATCATCAGCGTTCTCTTTACTCAGGAGGCAGGTGGTATCTTTACCATTGTCTTTGAGGAGGATGGCAGCATCTCCATCGAGACCAACGCTGACGAAGAGGACATCACTTACGATGAGATCACAGCGGGTCTCCTTGTAAGTGAAGTAAGAAGAAAGAGACAGGACCTTTTTGAGGCTCTTGGGCTTTACTACAGGATCTACGTGCTTCACGAGAATCCTGCAGATATTTTGGATAGCGACGAAAGCTGAGATAGGAAATCTCTGATTTCCGTGAGTGAAGCTTGTTCTGGCGAGCCTGCTTGCAGGCGAGAGCAGAACTTCCTTGTTAGGAGAAAAGAATGGCAGGCTACGGCAAGCTGCAGATCGGCAGTGTAACTTTACCAAACAACATAATTCTTGGACCAATGGCAGGTGTATCAGACCTGCCTTTTCGTGTTTTATGCAGCGAGATGGGAGCAGGCCTCGTGTGCATGGAGATGATAAGCGCCAAGGCTATCACCTACAGGAACCGCAACACAAACATGCTTCTTGAGATCCATGAAAATGAGCATCCGGTTTCACTACAGCTGTTTGGCTCAGAACCTGAGATCATGCAAAAAGCCTACGACATGATAAAGGACAGGCCTTTCGATATCCTTGATGTGAACATGGGATGTCCTGTTCCAAAGGTTGTTGGAAACGGGGAAGGCTCAGCACTTATGAAAAATCCGGAGCTGATTGAAAAGATAGTTAGAGCTCTTTTCGAAGTGTCTGACAGACCAGTTACAGTCAAGATAAGAAAAGGCTTTAACGATGAGTCGATAAATGCAGTTGAGTGCGCACTGGCAGCGCAGGAAGGCGGAGCTTCTGCAGTTGCAGTCCACGGAAGGACAAGGGAGCAGTACTATTCAGGCAAGGCTGACTGGGACATCATCAGACAGGTGAAAGAAGCTGTTAAGATCCCGGTCATCGGGAACGGCGACGTAACTGACGGCGAGAGTGCAAAGAGAATGTTTGATGAGACCGGGTGCGACGGCGTAATGGTGGCAAGGGCAGCTCAGGGTAATCCTTTTATCTTCAGGGAGATCGTCAGCTTTTTTGAAAAAGGGGAAAGCTGTCCTCGCCCAACAAATCAGGAAATTTACGATACAGTCATAAGGCATGCAGATATGCAGCTTAAATATAAGGGGGAATACATCGGGATCCGCGAGATGCGAAAGCACGTGTCCTGGTACACCACAGGAATGCCAGGCAGCGCTAAGTTCAGAGGCGAGATAAATCAGATGACCGATATGACTTCTCTGAAGGCTGCATGCGGCAGAGTTATGCTTCAGGATACTATTTGTTGACACAGGAAATAAATAACAGTATAATAGCAAAGTTAAAAAGGGAAAGAATAGTATTTTCATATAGATATAGATTTAGATTTTCTTATGGAGGTTGTTTAGACACTATGGAAAAGAAAAACATCTTAACTTATGAAGGTCTTAAGAAGTATGAGGATGAGCTTCAGGACCTTAAGGTAAACAAGCGTCAGGAAGTTGCTCAGAAGATCAAGGAAGCAAGAGAGCAGGGAGACCTTTCAGAGAACGCCGAGTACGACGCAGCAAAAGACGAGCAGCGTGATATCGAGGCAAGGATCGAGGCTCTTGAGAAGATCCTTAAAAACGCTGAGGTAGTAGTAGAAGAGGACGTTGATACCAACAAGATCAGCATCGGATGTAACGTTAAGATCCGTGATCTTGAGCTTAATGAGGATCTTGAATACAAGATCGTAGGTTCACAGGAGGCTAACAGCCTTAAGGGCAAGATCTCCAACGAGTCACCTGTAGGTAAGGCTCTGCTTGGTGCCAAGAAGGGACAGACAGTTTCTGTAGAGACACCGGCTGGCGTGTTCAAGTACAAGGTACTTGCAATCGACAAGACCAAGGCAGAGTAATCTCTTTTCCAAGGTCTATAAAGTGACATTTGAGCCGGCGAACCATCGTCGGCTTATATATTATCATCGAAAATCTAGGAGGAAATATCGTGGCAGAGAATAATCAGCAAAACAACGCACCACAGGAAGACGTTGGAAGACTTCGTCAGGTAAGAAGAGACAAGCTGACTGAGCTTCAGGCACAGGGCAGGGATCCTTTCCAGATCGTCAAGTACGACCAGACTCATCATACCCAGGATATCAGGGACAATTTTGATGCCCTGGAGTTTGTACCACCAGTTGACGAAGAGGGCAAGGCAGTAGTTGTTCCTTTTGAAGATATCCCAGCCGACAAGGTTGTTTCCCTGGCAGGACGTATGCTCAGCAAGCGTGTCATGGGTAAGGCTTCTTTTGCAGGCCTTCAGGACAGAGACGGTCGCATGCAGCTTTATGTTTCAAGAAATGACATCGGCGATGAGGCTTATGCTGATTTCAAAAAGATGGATATCGGTGACATCATTGGTGTTAAGGGATTTGCCTTCAGAACACGTACAGGCGAGATCTCAGTTCACGTTAAGGAACTCACTCTTTTATCCAAATCTCTTATGCCACTTCCAGAGAAGTTCCACGGACTTACAGATACAGAGATCCGTTACAGACAGAGATACGTTGACCTCATCATGAACGAGGAGGTAAAAGAGACCTTCAAGAAGAGATCAGCTATCATCAGAGAGATCAGAAATTTCCTTGCAGACAGAGACTTCATGGAAGTTGAGACACCTATGCTTGTTGAGAACGCAGGCGGTGCTGCTGCAAGACCATTCTTTACACATTACAATGCCCTTGATGAGGAGAGAAAACTTCGTATCTCCCTTGAGCTCTATCTTAAGAGACTCATCGTTGGCGGTCTTGAGAGAGTATTCGAGATCGGCCGTGTATTCAGAAACGAGGGTACAGACACAAGACACAACCCAGAGTTCACACTTATGGAGCTCTACCAGGCATATACAGACTACGAGGGAATGATGGAGCTTACAGAGAGCATGTTCCGTTACCTTGCTGAGAAGGTTTGCGGCACAACCCAGATCCCTTACGGCGACAACATCATCGATCTTGGCAAGCCTTTCGAGCGTCTTACCATGAACGATGCTATCAAGAAATATGCAGGAGTTGACTTTGATCAGGTTAAGACTGACGAAGAGGCCAAGGCTCTTGCCAAGGAGCGCCACATCGAGTTTGAGGATCGTCACACCAAGGGCGATATCATCAATCTCTTCTTCGAGGAGTTCTGCGAGAAAGAGCTGATCCAGCCTACATTCATCATGGATCACCCTCTTGCAATCTCACCTCTTACCAAGAAGAAGCCTTCAGATCCTGAGAAGGTTGAGCGTTTCGAGCTCTTCATCAACACCTGGGAGATGTGCAACGCATACTCAGAGCTTAACGATCCTATCGACCAGCGTGAGCGTTTTGCTATGCAGGATGCCAATGCGGCAGCAGGCGACGAAGAGGCTGAGCACACAGATGAGGACTTCCTCAATGCCCTGGAGATCGGTATGCCACCTACAGGCGGTATCGGATACGGTATTGACAGACTGTGCATGCTGCTGACAAATAGTGCAGGAATAAGGGATGTTTTGCTTTTCCCGACGTTGAAGAGTCAGAAGTAACAGGAGATGTATTTAGATGTAAATAAATGCTGAAAAGTGGAAATGTGTGGAATACAGCACACGGAAGTGCTACTGATTCTACGGAGTTTATTTCCATATA
>Ga0256405_10001718_pt1 | contig 57033 bp, 49 predicted proteins | sample RumenRJG_02DNA_FD_189096 | JGI IMG/M metagenome (GOLD analysis project Ga0256405, IMG submission 189096) | Bovine rumen microbial communities from Lethbridge, Alberta, Canada - RJG_02 | ecosystem: Host-associated > Mammals > Digestive system > Stomach > Rumen | place: Canada: Alberta... | reverse complement strand
TCTAATTATGCTAATTTGTTTCTTATAATCCATCGCCGAGGGCGATTCTCTTTTAGGTGTTGCCGCAAGCGGCTTGTTTTCTCGGACAATAATTTCCAAGACTACGAGTTTACTCGCCTGAACACCTATAAAAAGAAAGAAATGAGTGAAGAATTGACGATAATTTTATCCAATAATTATTATTGGAACCAATTATTGGACTCAAATTTCGGATATATTTTTACAACGGATTGCACGGATTATACGGATTTTTCGTCGCAAGAGGCGACGATGGCCAGATGCAGAACAATCCGAATGGCAGGAGCCGCCGAGGCTCAAAAATCCGTATAATCCGTGCAATCCGTTGTGGAAAAACACTTCCGAACCTTAAATTTATGAGAAATTGGCTACGCCGAGCTGAAGGTTCGTGGCTAATTCATGATAAGTAGGTGAACAAAAATAGTTTATATGATGCGGCAAGCCGCATTTTTCTCGGACAATAATTTCCAAGACTACGAGTTTACTCGCCTGAACACCTATAAAAAGAAAGAAATGAGTGAAGAATTGACGATAATTTTATCCAATAATTATTATTGGAACCAATTTTTGGAAATTATTGGTAATTATTGTCCGAGAAAACAAGCCGCTTGCGGCGAAAAGAAGAGACATCATTGTATAAGATAATTTTGTGTGGTTACTTAATTTATGTTCAAACTAAAACACGAACCTTTAGCTCGGCGTAGCCAATTAACCACGAATTTTTCATGAATTTAATTATTTGTAGTTTTCGTCGAATTCACGTTAATATTATTGTTGGATTTTATCGGCACGGTGCGCGTGACATTTCACGCTGTCAGCGCGAAATATTTCGTTCTTCCAGCGCGTAATATTTCGTGCTGGAAGGCGGTGATTGGGGTTCAACGAGTTACGGGAAAGTTACTTGCCATTTTTCAATGCCCTTTCGGCATTGCGGTTTTTAACCGTTCGTTCCTTGTCTGGCTTCTGTTTGGTGATTTTCTGCGGTTTCTGCTTTGCCAGAGGAAGGGCGGTCGGGTTCCAATCTTGGGTAATTTCCCACTGTGCCTTGAGCGTGAGGGCATCGGGGTAATAATAGACTGGCTCGGGCTGCAGTTGTTGGTCGTAGTCGCCCGTGTCCCAAACACCATTGCCGTTGAGATCGCGGAACAAACGGAGGTAGTAGGTGCTTGGGGTGATGAAATAGAAGTCGGCATGTCCATTCTTAACCTTGAGGCTCTTGACGGCTTTATCGCTACCTGAAAGCAACTCCACGATGGCATCGTTCCAGTCGCCCTGCAACGCCACGAAGAGTGTGGAATAGGAATCGAGTGTACGCATACGGATGGTGCGCTTCGTCGCCTCACTGCGTTTGCCATAGATATTGACAAATGCGGCGGTGTCGATTTCTATCTGATAGGTTGAGTCTGCCTCCCATTCGGCATAGAGGCGGTAGGTCTTTATCTTGCCCGGCACCTGACGGAAGAGGAATTTGGCTGGTTGGAAAAGGGTGTCCACCTTCACACTGAAATGAATCTTGGACAAATCCACGGTCTCCAGAGGCTCTTCAAAAATGAAATCGATATTTTTATCGGGGTCCATCGATTGCGCATTGTTGATCTTATAGGTCAAGAACTCCTCTGGCAATGGGGGTATTTCAATGTCATCGTCGTCTTTCTTTTTCTTCTTCTTTTTCTTGCTGTTGGGTTTGTCGTCAGTCTGGGGCTGCCCGTCCTCATCCCTCACCTGCTGCCCGTCTGCCATCACGGCATCTCCAGGCTCTTCCGTTCCTTCTTTCTCTGCCCTCTGCGCGGCACGACGTTCTGCCTTCAGCTGCTGTTTGTATTCTTTCGCCCATTCTTCCATCTGCTCCTGCCGTTCACGCGCCATGCGTTCTTTGGTGAGTTTGGAGACGAGCCTCAACGTGTCGGTGGTGATGGCAAGATTCCCTGTGGTGTCGGTCTCGAAGAAATCCAACTGGATGCAAAGGGTGTCGAGGTTATAGACGAGGGAGTCTTTCACCCAGTAGTCGATGGAGTCGTTATGCTGACTGGCATCGATGACAAAGGCATCGGTGGCATCGAAATTGAGTCCTGTCAAACGTGGCAAAGTGTCGCTGCCTGCCGTGAAATAGAGAGAGAACTTCTGAAGAATGGGACGTTCACTCTTGAGCAGATGCCGGTCTTGCAGTCCCGACTCGAAGGCTGTCAGGATGATGTCGTCGGGGTAATAATGAGTATAGGGGGTATAGACGATGGAATCGTAGTGGATGCTGTCGTGCCAAACGGTGTCGGGACGGATGTCGGGACGGCTGGAGGTGGCAAGAACACGGTCGGAGAAAGCAATCATCTCGGCACGCTGGTCGTAAATGTAGTTCTGATTGAGGTCTTTCAGTGCGAAGGCGCGATACTGGCCGGGAGAAAGCCCTTTGACGACGAAGTGCCCTCGGCTGTCGGTACGCGAGATGCGTTCGAAGGGCTTGGTGCGGAAGATGGAATCGGGAAGAGTCTGGAGGGTGTCTAACTTGTACAATCCCACCAGCATTCCCTTGATGGGTTCGAGGTCCTCTGCATTCAACACATGTCCCGACATTTGGAAGGTGTCAACGCTTTCCCCTGTCGAGAAGGTGAAAGCATAGTCGCCATAAGGATTGCCCTCGTTGTTGTCAACGATGGCATCGGCAAAGTCGATGGTGTAGGTCATGCCGGGCTTGAGGGTATCGAACAGGGCAATGGTGATTCTCCTGCCATCTGCCTCAATCTCCGGTTGCTGGATTTGTGGAGGCGAAATGACCACCCTTTCAGAAGGGTTGTCAATCTTCACGATTTCATCAAACTCTATCGTGACCTTCTTCACATTTTTCTCGTTGACTGCACCGAACTTCGGCGAGGTGTGAATCACCTTGGGGGGTGTCTCATCGTAAGGACCGCCATCGGGAGAACCCATACGGGCACATGCCAAGAAGAATGCACAATGCACAATGCACAATGCATAAAAGAAGTATAATAATGGATGCCTATGTTTGGGTACCAACCGCATGGCTATGACACATGATACATTGACGAATGGAGTGAACCCTGAATCAGGAATTCATGGAGGAATTCATGGCAAGAAGTTCCTCTATATACTGACGAGAGTTGCTAAGACGAGGAATCTTGTGCTGACCGCCCAGTTTGCCTTTGCTCTTGAGCCATTCATCGAAGAGTCCTGGTTTGGCAACGATGATTTCGAGCGGCTGAAGGGTGATGTCCTTATGGCGCTTGGCTTCATAGTCGGAGTTGATGGCTTGAAGCGAACGGTCGAGGATGACTGCAAACTCATCAACCGAGGCTGGTGCTTTCGCAAAATCGATGATCCATTGATGACGGCACTTGGCATTGCTGTCCATGAAGATGGGGGCTGCAGTGAAGTCTTTCACTTGCGCACCTGTGGCAACACAGGCTTGCAGAAGTCCTTTCTCTGCATTGTCCACAATCAGTTCCTCGCCAAAGGCGTTGATGAAGTGCTTGGTACGACCTGTGATGCGGAACTTGTAGGGGTCTTTCTGTGAGAACTGGACTGTGTCACCAATGAGGTAGCGCCATAGTCCACAACTGGTGCTGATGATCATGGCATAATTGATGCCTGGCTCCACTTCCCAAAGGGGTACAATCTTACTCTTGTCAACAGGATAGCCGTCATTGCCAAGATTGTCCATCGGGCAGAACTCATAAAAGACACCGTAGTCTATCATCAGAAGCATATTGGGGTCGGAGAGGTCATTCTGCAACCCAAAGAAACCTTCGCTGGCATTGTAGGTTTCCATATAGTGCATATTGGGCAACTGAATGATGCTCTTGTATTGCTCACGATAAGGGGTGAATGCCACACCTCCATGGAAAAAGACTTCCAGATTGGGCCACACTCCGTCAAGTCGGTCCACCCCCTTCAGTTCCATCACACGGTTCAGCACACTGAGCATCCACGAAGGGACGCCGCTGATGTTAGTGATGTTCATGTCCATCGCTGCACGGGCAATCTTGTCGCGCTTCTCCTCGAAATCGCTCAGAAGGGCTATCTTCTTCTTGGGAACGCGTATCACTTTGGCAGCCGACGGGATGTTCTCTATCAGGATGGCACTCAAATCGCCCACAAGACTATTGGGTGTGTTGAGGTTGGGGGCATGGCTGCCACCAAGAATGAGGCTTTTGCCCGAGAATAATTTACTCTTGGGATTGATGTGCAGATAACTCACCACACAATCCGTGCCGCCACGATAGTGAATGTTTTTGAGTCCCTCGCCACTGACAGGAATGAATTTACTTTTGTCGTTGGTGGTTCCCGAAGATTTGGCGTACCAACGCACCACACCGGGCCATAAGATGTCGGCTTTCCCTTCACGCATCTTATGGATGTAGCCTTTTAACTCTTCATAAGTGTTCACCGGCACCCGCTGGCAGAATTGCTCATAGGAGTCAATGAGGTCATACTGATGCTGCGCACCCCACTCTGTTTTCTTTCCTTGCCGAATGAGATGACGGAAAATCTTGAGTTGCAACTCCTTGGCACGAGTGGCATATTTTTCCAGTTGTTTCTGTCGCCTGGAAAAGTAAATCTTATTTAGGAATCCTGTTGTGTTCATTGCAATACAAATTATGTTGCAAAGGTACGGAAATAAAGTGAGATGTGGCTTATAAAAAATAAAAAAATGCTTTTTCAGGGGTTCTTGGGAATTGATTTCTGTCCCTTCGCGCACTTAATGCCGTTTTGCAACTCCTTATCCCGTTTAATGCGTATTAGTGCCTGTTGGGCTGCATGCTGGTCACTCTCCTTCTTGCTGTAGCCATCGCCCGTTCCGCAGGAGATTCCTTCCACCAACACGCTGGAATGGAAAACGGGGGTGTTTTTCTCGTCCCTCCCCTCTTTCTGCTTGAACTCGAACTTGTACCGATGCTTCTGGCACCATTCGATCAGCGAACTCTTGAAGTTCTGCTCCTGCTTGGCAATCTCTTCGATAATGATGTGTTTCTGAAAGACTTGCTCTTCCATGAAGCGATAGCAATACCTATAGCCTCTGTCGAGGTAGATGGCACCCACAAATGCCTCGAAGGCATTGCCGCTCATGAAACTGTTATGTCCCGTCGTGACAGCCCCCGCATGACGGATGAGCCTGTCCAGCCCCAAGTCGTGAGAAAGCCCGTTGAGCGAACTTCGGCACACAATCTTGCTGCGCAAGGTGGTGAGAAATCCCTCCTGCTTGTTACCATAGTGCTTGTAGAGAATGTCGGCGACAATGGCACCCAGCATGGCGTCGCCCAAGAACTCAAGACGCTCATTGTTAATGTAATGATGGTCCTGCTGTTCATGGTATGCCAACGACTTGTGCATCAGCGCCAATTCGTACAGCCTGATGTTCCGCGGATAGAAACCCATAATGGACTTAAGCCGCAAAAAAGGCTTCTTCTCACGAATGAAAAGAAGCCTCATTTTATCTATAATATCCGAAATCACTTGAACTTAAAAGAAAGTTCTTGGAATAGTTCCAAGATTACTGATATTTCTTGAATATGACACTCGCATTGTGTCCACCGAAACCGAAGGTGTTGCTGAGCGCTACACGAACGGTACGCTGCTGAGCCTTGTTGAAAGTGAAATTGAGGTTATAGTCAATTTCAGGATCTTGGTCATCGTCAGCATGGTTGATTGTTGGAGGAACAATGTCGTTCTTGACAGCGAGAATGCTAATCATCGCTTCAACTGCACCAGCAGCACCGAGAAGGTGGCCTGTCATGGACTTAGTTGAGCTGATGTTCAGTTTGTAAGCAGCGTCGCCAAACACTTCCTTGATGGCCTTAGCCTCGGAAATGTCACCTACATGAGTGGAAGTGCCGTGAACATTGATGTAGTCAACATCCTCAGGCTTGATTCCAGCGTCTTTCAGTGCGCGCTCCATCACGAGTTTTGCACCGAGACCCTCAGGGTGAGTGGCTGTGATGTGATAAGCGTCGGCAGACATGCCTGCGCCAATCATCTCAGCGTAAATCTTGGCACCACGAGCCTTTGCATGCTCCAGTTCTTCAAGAATCAGAATGCCAGCACCTTCGCCCATGACGAAACCGTCACGACTTGCGCTGAATGGGCGGCTTGCCTTCTCTGGCTCTTCATTGCGAGTAGAGAGTGCCTTCATCGCATTGAAGCCACCTACGCCTGATGCGAAAATGGCTGCCTCTGCTCCACCTGTAACCATGGCGTTAGCCTTGCCCAGACGGATGAGGTTGAATGCATCAGCGACAGCGTTTGAAGAAGATGCACATGCGGAAGTTGTTGTGTAGTTGGGTCCACGGAATCCGTACTGAATGGAGATATGGCCAGAAGCGATATCAGCAATCATCTTCGGGATGAAGAACGGATTGAACTTAGGGCCGAGTTGAGGACCGTTGATGGCATAGTTGCCAGCCTCTTCCTCGAAAGTTTTGATACCTCCGATACCTACACCGAGCACAACTCCGATTTCGTTCTTGTCAATCGTTTCGAGATCCATACCTGAATCCTCGATAGCCATCTTGGCTGCGGCAAGAGCATACTGCGTGTAGAGATCCATCTTGCGGGCTTCCTTACGGTCGATGAAGTCAGCAGAATTGAATCCCTTCACTTCGCATGCAAACTGAGTCTTGAACTGTGAAGCGTCGAAATGAGTAATAGGACCTGCGCCACTCTTACCTGCCTTGAGGTTCTCCCAAGACTCCTCAACAGTATTGCCAAGGGGAGTCAATGCGCCAAGACCTGTTACAACAACTCTCTTTAATTCCATAATTACTTAGCGTTCTGCTCGATGTAAGCAATAGCGTCGCCAACAGTAGCGATCTTTTCAGCCTGATCGTCAGGAATATTGATACCGAAAGCCTTCTCAAACTCCATGATGAGTTCTACAGTGTCCAATGAGTCAGCACCGAGGTCGTTAGTGAAACTTGCTTCAGGCTTTACTTCTGCTTCGTCAACGTTGAGTTTCTCAACGATGATTGATTTTACTCTTGATTCAATTTCAGACATAATCTTAAATGTTTAAAATGTTAATTGATTATTTTCTATTTCTCTCTTTTATACGTTTTGTGGTGCAAAGGTAGGAATAATTCTTTGATTTCTGCAAAAATATTCCTACAAAAAGCACTTTTATTGCACGAACGGGGCATTTTTGTGCATAAATCGCACGAAAACACACCTTTTTTATCTCTCGGCTTTACAATCGGGAGTCTTGTTCCTACTCTTCCCTATTGGCACGTTTTCTCTCCAGATGGTCGAGAATGATTTTGCGAATGCGCATGCTCTTGGGGGTCACCTCCACATACTCATCGGCCTTGATGTATTCCAGCGCCTCCTCCAACGAGAGCACTACTGGCGGTATGATGTGCGCCTTCTCGTCGGTGCCGCTCGCGCGTACATTAGTTAATTGCTTTGCCTTGGTCACATTGATGACAAGGTCTATCTCATGGACATGTTCGCCCACTACCTGACCTGCATATACAGTGTCTTGCGGATTGATGAAGAACTTACCACGGTCTTGCAGGTGGTCAATGGCATAGGCATAAGCAGTGCCTGATTCCATGGCGATGAGCGAGCCGTTGGTGCGGCGCGTCAGTTCGCCCTTGAAAGGCTGGTAACTCTTAAAGCGATGTGCCATGATGGCTTCGCCCTGACTGGCAGTAAGCACATTGGTACGTAATCCGATGATGCCACGTGATGGTATCTCGAATTCAATGTTCACACGATCGCCCTGGGCTTCCATGCTCACCATTTCTCCCTTACGGCGTGTCACCATATCAATCATCTTGCTGGCTGATTCCTCGGGCACATTAATGGTCAGTTCCTCAATCGGCTCACACTTCACGCCATTGACTTCTTTGAAAATCACCTGTGGTTGACCCACTTGCAATTCGTATCCCTCTCGACGCATGGTCTCGATAAGCACTGAGAGGTGGAGCACACCACGTCCGCTTACAATCCACTGGTCGGTGGTACCTTCTTTCATTTCCACACGCAATGCCAAATTCTTCTCCAGTTCTTTATAGAGACGGTCACCAATGTGGCGGCTGGTGCAGAATTTTCCCTCCTTGCCAAAGAAAGGCGAGTTGTTGATGGTGAAGAGCATCGACATGGTCGGTTCATCGATGGAGATGGTAGGCAGTGCCTCTGGTTCCTCAAAGTCGCAGATGGTGTCGCCAATCTCGAAGTTTGACAAACCAATCACCGCGCAGATGTCGCCTGAACTAACAGAATCGGTGGCACGGTGTCCCATACCTTCAAATGTATGCAATTCCTTGATCTTCGTTTTTTCCGTACTGCCATTGCGATGTACGATCGTGATGTTCTGTCCGGCTTTCAGTGTGCCGCGATGTACACGTCCTACCGCAATGCGACCCGTGTAAGTGGAGTAGTCCAGCGATGTAATCAGCATCTGAGGTGTTCCCTCCAACTGCTCAGGAGCAGGAATCGTGTCGAGAATCACATCCAAGAGGTAGGTGATGTCATTGGTGGGTGTCTTGTAGTCAGGCCCCATCCAACCCTGCTTGGCAGAGCCGTACACCACGGGGAAATCCAATTGGTCTTCGGTGGCATTGAGCGAGAACATCAGGTCGAACACCATTTCGTACACCTCTTCGGGGCGACAGTTTGGCTTGTCCACCTTGTTGACCACCACTACAGGTTTCAATCCGATTTCCAGTGCCTTCTGCAGCACGAAACGTGTCTGGGGCATGGGACCTTCGAAAGCATCGACCAAAAGGATGCAACCGTCTGCCATATTCAGCACACGTTCCACCTCGCCGCCGAAGTCGGAGTGTCCCGGCGTGTCGATGACATTAATCTTTGTACCTTTATAATTGATGGAGACGTTCTTGGAGAGAATCGTGATACCTCGTTCACGCTCCAATTCATTGTTATCCAAAATCAAGTCGCCAGTCTGCTGATTCTCACGAAAGAGATTTCCGGCGAGCAACATCTTATCGACCAACGTCGTCTTTCCGTGGTCCACGTGCGCAATAATCGCAATGTTTCTAATGTCCTGCATAAAGTCTTATCCTGTAAAATCGGGTGCAAAGGTACGAAAAAGTTAGGAGTTAGGAATTAGGAGTTCGGAGTTTTTTGCATTTATCTTTCAACTATTTACCATTTGTTATTTAGAATTTATCCTTTAGAACCCATTACCATTGAGCCATCGTGTTTTTGGAAAAAGTGGAAAAATATGGAAACTTTGTATCTAACAAGATATTTTCATCACGTTGGCTCCGCCGAAGTTACTGGCACTCGGAAAAGCGCAAATAAGTTTGGCTTTTCACTCGTTTTTCAGTAACTTTGCACAAAACAAGAGTATGAAGGATTTTTTCTTCGGTAAGTGTCAAACATAAAAAGAAATGAAAAAGATGAAAAAGACTGTGGTGTTTTTACTGATGCTGTTGGCTGGGAGTGTAACTTTTGCCCAAAGCAAACGCGAAGTGATGCGCGAACGTGTTGACAGTGTGCTGCGCAAGAATTACGAGAAAGGTTCATACGACACACTGTACATCAAACGTCCTGACAGTAAGTTAACCTTGAAGGTGAGGGGCAACTTGTCAGGCAACTACATCCATGCGAAGAACACAGTGGACGGGGACGACATCCGCGCCAAACTGAACACTGACACACGTGCCACGCTCAGTGTGGCAGCCACCTACTATGGGGTGACAGCGGGCTTTGCCATCAATCCTGCCAAACTGGGCGGCAAGAACAAGGACATGGAATTCAATCTCAATGCCTATGGCAACCGCTTCGGCGTTGAGGCAAGTTACCAGTTATCCAAAACATTGTCGGGCGACATTTCCGACAACGATGGGACATATCACCTCGACAAAGGTTTCTTGCGCATGGCTACAGTGTCTGTCACAGGCTACTACGCGTTCAATCATCGTCATTTTTCCTACCCTGCCGCTTTCACACAATCCTACATTCAAAAACGGTCAGCAGGCTCATGGCTGGTGGGCTTCTCTTATCAAGGAGGCAGCATCAAGACAACCGACGATGCACCTGACGAACTGGGCAATGCACGCATCTATGTGGGCAATTTCGCCATCGGTGGTGGTTATGGCTACAACCTTGTGGCGAAGAAATGGCTCTTTCATCTCTCTGCACAGCCTAACGTCATCATCTTCAACAGCAACAGCGTCAAGATGAACGGCGAAAAGAGATCGGAGTCGCTTCATTTCCCAGAAATGATTGTGAACAGCCGTGCTGCCATCATCTACAACATCAACACCAAATACTTTGTCGGCACCACCTATGTGGTCAACTCCACGCTGTTTGGTGACCTTGACCACTACACGCGGCAGGTGAAATGGCGTGCCCGTGCTTTTGTGGGAATGAGACTGTGAAAAGTGAGAAATGAGAAGTTAGGAATGAGGAGTTCGCAAAACGAGGAATGCACTCATGAGATGACAAAAGGAGGTGTTTCCTCATAAAAAAACACTCAACATGAGAAATAATTCCTAATTCCTAACTCCTAACTCCTAATTATTTCTTACCTTTGTACCCGATTTTCAGCGAGCCACGTATTCGGCTGAAAGAATCTTGGCGCGTTGAACAACACATTATTAATTATATTATACAAAAATTATGTACTTAGATTCAGCAAAGAAGGCAGAGATTTTCGCCGAGTATGGTGCTTCTGCCACTGACACAGGCTCTTGCGAGAGCCAGATTGCACTTCTCACCTACCGCATTCAGCACCTCACGGAGCACGTGAAGGCTAATCACAAGGATTTTGTCACCAACCGTGCCCTTGTGCAACTTGTAGGTCAGCGCCGCCGCTTCCTCTCTTACCTCAAGAAGAAGGACATCGAGCGCTATCGTGCAATCATCAAGAAACTTGGTCTCCGTAAATAATTGGACACTCAAGGACAAACAACCGCGGCATTCTTTCGAGAATGCCGCGGTTGCTTTTTTTAGTGTGTTGTGCCACAAGAAGGGGAACTTTTTCCTTTTCACGCACGCTTTTTCTTCCGAAATGCATTTTTTTCGAGGAATCATATCGGAAGGAAGAAAAAATTATGTTACCTTTGCCATGCCTTTTCACAAAAAAAGACTAAACTAACCTCTTACAAACCAAAATCAAAGCATAAGTGAAATAATGGGCAATGCTGACACTGCCATCAAAGAACTTCTTGACTCGATGGCTCCTATCACATTGGAAGAAATGTCAGACATCCGTCTGATGAATCGCCTCGACACCAAATATGTGGCGTCGAAGACGCAATTGGTGCAATTGCTCGAACTCGTGCAGGACAAGTACTTTGTGCAGGAGACACTGGAAAGGCGCATTATCCCCTATCTGACAACGTATTACGACACACAGGATCACTTCATGTACATGATGCACCACAACAAACGGGCTCGGCGCATGAAGGTGAGGGTGAGAACGTATGTGGCGAGCCACCTGACATTCCTGGAAGTGAAGAACAAGAACAACCACGCACGGACGAAGAAGAAGAGGATAGAAGTGCCCTCACAGGACAATTTCCGTGAAACGGAGGGCGCGCATGAGCTGGTGCAGCGGAAAACAGGGCTGGATTTGGACAGGCTGAAGGCTGTGGTCAGAAATCAGTTCGACCGAGTGACGCTGGTGAACAGGGGGAAGACCGAACGTCTGACCATCGACTTTAACATCGGCTTTCACAATTTCGAGACAGATCATGACCACGGCACAGACCAACTGGTCATCATCGAACTGAAGCGGGATGGCAACGTGTTTTCGCCTGTATGCAACCTGTTGCGTGACATCCATGTACACCCGACAGGCTTTTCGAAGTGCTGCATCGGCATGGCACTGACCGACCCAGGACTGAAGCAGAACAACTTCAAGCCCAAACTCCGAAACTTAGAAAAGATCAACGGAAGACGCTTCATTGACCACGAACTGTAACTCCCCCATGTGCAGGGCGTCTTTTCTTCAACAAAATTGTAAATAGTAAATAGCAAAATTGTAAATATATTTATGGATACATTAAACGATTTTTTTGCAGTACTGTCAAGCGACACATGTCGAATCCTTGACCTTTTCCTGCGATTGATTATCAACACAGTGTTCACCATCATCATTGCCCGTGCCTTCTATTTCCCTAAAGCACGGCGTCGTGACTTCTTCTTCACTTACATCTTGGTGGGTTTCTGCATCTTTATGCTGATTCACCTGATGGGTGACGCGAAAATCAAGACGGGCATAGCAATGGGTTTGTTCGCCATCTTCTGCATCATGCGCTACCGCACAGAGTCGGTGCCAATCCGCGAGATGACGTACTTGTTCCTCATCATTTCGTTGGCTGCCATCAACGGTTTGGCTTGGGCTGCCGACATCAGCCCGAAGCACCCCGAATTTGCAGGTCCGCTGATGACGAGCATGGGCGAACTGATTCTGACAGACCTCGTGTTTGTATTGGGCGTATGGATTGCCGAAGCAAACAAACTGGTGAAGAGCCTCTCGTCAAAGTACATCAAGTATGACAAGATTGACCTCATCAAGCCATCCATGCGCAAGGAACTCATAGAGGACTTGAAAGCACGCACGGGTTTGGACATCACAAGTGTGTCTATCGGTTCCATCGACTTCCTGAAGGACATGGCACTCATCAAGATTTACTACAACACGGATGAAGAGGATGAGTCGGCACAAAAGATGCCCAAGGAATATGCATAACCAACCCGCGTACTAAGCGACTTTCCATTCCAAACAGAAGACTTATGAAACTTAGATTTTTCACTTTTATCTTTTCTCTTTTCACTTTCTTGGTGACCTTTGCCCAAAGCGATGACTTTGGCATGGACTTTACGGTAGGCGCAGAAAAAAAGATTCGCCCGGGCATGAGTTTCGGCATCGAAGGAGAAGCCCGCACTCAGGACAACACTCGAAAAATAGAGCGTTGGACGGTGGGAGGCGAGTTTGAGATGCGCCTGTTCAGGACCTCCAACAAGGCTTTTGAGCTGAAGGGCTCGGCAGGATGGAAATACATGTGGCTGAACAACTTGGCAGAAAACATTGCCAAATATGATGATGACAATGACTATAAAGGGTACAATGCACGTGACCGCTACTGGCGCAATCGCCATCGCACCAGCATCAGCCTCAATGCAGACTATGAACTGAGCAAGCGATGGAGTTTCTCACTGAAGGAAACGTTCCAATACACCCATTTCTGTAAGGCTTCGACTGATGTCAACAAATACCGCTATAAATACGATGCCGATGATGGCAACAGAGTGCTGGGACTTGACGATGACGAGTCGGAGGTGAAAGACTTCAAGTCAAAAGACCGCACGGTGCTTCGCTCCAGGCTGACCGTGAAATACAACATTCGCCATTGTCCCGTGAACCCCTATGCCTCGGTGGACTATGGCTGTGGACTCAACTACACGACCAACAAGTGGAAATACACCGCTGGTGCCGATATCAACCTGACCAAGAGCAAGCAGCACAAAATGGATGTTTTCTATCGTTACCAGACAGAGGATGACGACGATGAACCCAATGGACACTTGATCGGTGTAGGATATAAACTGAAATTCTGATTCTCAATCTATCAAATAATCACAAATATGAAACATGCAGGATTACTGATTTTAGTATGGGCACTTGGAATGACGGCTTTTGCCGATGATTTCAAGTTGTATTACGACTCGAATGCGAGCAGTGCCACGCAGGTGGAAACGGTGGACAATCTGAAAAAACTGACCTTCGAGAAAGGGAAAATGACGGTCGTGCGCAAAGATGGTACAAACACCGAAGTTGACCTGACCAACGTAAAGCGGCTCTTTTTCTCAACAGACGCCACTGCCATCGAAGAGGTGAAAGAAGAAAAAACAGAACAAAAGGGTGAAGTGTATGACCTGATGGGCAGGAAACTCAACTTCGACCTGAGCAAGGGACAGACTCTTCCCAAGGGACTCTATATTATTGACGGCAAAAAAGTATTGGTAAAATAAATCATGAAAAAGTTTTTCACACTCATAGCACTTTGTTTCAGCACATTGACCCTTTCGGCTCAGACCATCTACATCTGCAAGGATGGCGACTACACAACGAAGACTTTGACAGAGGGCTTGCAAATCAATCTGAACGACACACCAGACTCCATCACTTTCAGCAAACCCCAAATGGAGAAAGTGGTGACTATTGCCTATAGCGGCACCACTGCTACGGTGAAGATACCCTCATTCCTCAGCAGCGAAGTGACCTGCTCCAGCGGAACGAGTTCGAATGTGGTGCTGACCAACACGAACACGACTGACGAAATCACCTACAGGGTGTCGGGCAGCAGTTCTGCAGGTTCGCTCACCATCTCGAGCGACTACAAGATGACCGTGAACCTCAATGGCGTGGATTTGACCTCCACAAAAGGAGAGGCCATGCGCTTCAAATGTGGCAAGCGCATTGCATTGGTCATGGCAGACGGTTCTGTCAACTCTTTTACCGACACAGATGATGGAGGTGCCGCACAGTCAGCAGACGATTCCCACAAGGCTTGCATCTACACCAAGGGACACCTCGAAATCTCAGGTGCCGGCACCCTCAATGTGACAGGCAACTACAACCATGCCATCGCCACGAAAGAGTACCTGCAGGTGAAGAAGACCGTGACAGCCATCAATATCAAGAAAGCTGCCAACGATGCCATCCATGTGGGGCAGTTCTTCCAGATGAATGGTGGCACACTCAACATCGATGCCAACACCGTAGGCGATGGTGTGCAGGTGGAATACAAGACTGACGACAACGATGTGATCATCCCACTCACAGAAGACGAGGAGAACACCGGAAGCGTCATCATCAAGGGAGGCGCGTTCGCCATCACAATGGCAGGCAATGAGGACACAAAAGCCATCAAAGCCGACGGCGACATCACCATCAGTGGTGGCACGTTCGTCATCAATGCCAACAGCAATGGCTCACGTGGCATCCAGACCGATGGCGACCTGACCATCAGCGAAGACGACAACACCACCAACATCACCATCGCTGCAAATGGAGGCCTTTGCACTCAGGCAGAAGATGCTGAAGACCCGCACCGTTGCATGGGTATGAAGATTGACGGCGACCTCACGGTGAAAGGTGGCACCATCACGGTGACCAACAACGGCACGAAGGCAAGAGGCATCAAAGTGGACGGGACTTATACAAAGACAGGCGGCACCGTAGTTGCCAGCATCAAGAACTAATCCTGCTGTTCCATAAAAAGTGTACCCCTCGACTACGCATCATCGTAGTCGAGGGGTACGCTTTATCGTACCCGAGGGGTACGGTTTATTTGTCCGACTGCAAACGCTGCATCAGCGGAGTGATATCAAGCGACTTGCCAAAACTCTCCATGATGCGTTCACCCTCTGCCTGAGAGAGTTCTTCACCATCCTTGTAGTAGGTGCTTTCCATCTCATCCTTTTGGTAGTCATAACTCTGATTATCCTCAAAACAATAAACGGGCGCACTCTTGTCAAGTTTCGTGTATTCAGCATGGAAACAGCCCGTGCCGCATCCACCTGCAGAACCAACCACGTTGTTTTCGTGAAAAAGGAAGTGAGTCTTAAAATAAGTGGAAGCCACCATCTTGATAGCGCCATTTCTGATGGCGTAGATGGCTTGGTTCTCGTCATTGTCAGCAGAGAGCCACAACTCGGGATCATCATCCTCATCGAAGTCATGGAGGGCAAACTTACTGAATGCTACTTTCTCGCCCAACTGGTAGGTGTCGTCGAACAACTTGCGCATCTGGTCCTCATTTTCTATTGTTGTGGATGCCCACTCAGGCTGCATACCATTCCACCTATAAGTCTTTTTGATGGTCATGCTCCAAGGCATAAGATACTCCGTCACCACTACATCCTTCCCTTTCTGGGGCAATCCGATGTGAACGAAATCCACGCTGGGGTCATTATAGGATGGCATGAACTGCACCAAGGGAACATCAAAGTCTGGGGTGAGAGAACCCTTGGCGGCATCGTAGTCGTAGAAAAGTGCAATGGGATGAGGTGTCAACCCATGATAACGTGTATAGACCACAGCAAAGAGTTTGTGACCATTTGAACGTTTCCACACACACGCCTCGATGTCCTCACCGTCGTCGCCCAACTCCGCAGCACTGACGTACCCATTGGGGCGATCAACCACGATGGCATAAGCATCCTCGTAGTTCTCATTGCTGACAGGATGTGCCAGCAGTTCGGTGGCAGGAACCGTGCGCCACGTTTTGTTGAATGCCGTGAGCAAAGTGAGAATATTACCATCCTTCACTCCCGTTATGGTCTTCTTCGCCCAACCAGCACGAATCTCGTCAATATCGTAGTTCTTCTGTGCAAAACTCCCCACACTCCAAAGAGGGAGAGCCAACGCGATGAGGGCAAAAAGCCTCACCCTTGTATTGTTCTTCTTGTTGATCATAAATTCCCGTTTTTTATCATTTTAAACTCTAAACCTTCAACCCTAAACTTTAACCCCTCAACTACTTCCCAAATTTGAAATAGTTCTTTCTCAAGGTGATGGGACCATCGTAAGAATAGTCGTGTCGGGGCAGTTTCAGCATGATGTGCCCCGTCAATTCGTCACCCTTCTCATTGAGTTTCAAATTCACATCAATGGCATCGTTGTCAGGACGTTGTCCGATGTGCAGTTCACCATCATAGACGCCACACAGGGGCTTCTCAAAAGAAACAATGCGGTAGATGGTACATTCATCGACATGAAGACCGTCATCATCGAAGGTGAAGCCAAGCAGCAGTTCGGGACCTTCGTCACCGACCCATCCCCAGTCACCGACCAACTTGCGCGAGATCTCCACATCCTTCTTCACCTCTGTGATGAAAGTCTGAATCTCTTTCGCCTCATCGTAGATTTCCGGTTCAGCGTCAGGACCTCCGTAACCGCCTTCCATATTGTTGAGGAAGTTATCCACATACCAGTCACCACGCTCGAAGACAAGTTTGAGTGTGACTTCATATTCGTTGTAGTTGCTTACCAACACTGTGGCTGTAGCCGTTGTCGGCTGAATGTCGGTCACATCCAGGATGCTGTAACTCCAATCTTCATCACGATCATTGCCCTGCATCCAATGGTCTCTGTCCAGAAAAGTCGTGCCGCTCAGATGGCTGAGTTCGGAGGCTTCCCTGTAAAGTTTCATGTAACGTTCTGAACATCCCTTGCTGTCGTCCTGCATCTTGTAGATGTCGTTCAGACGCTGGGTGATGTACTCCTTCGTATGTTTAGCATCGCTGACTTCCACCGCTTCGACGGCTGTCGAGTCCACATCCGAAGTGGCAGGCTTTCCCGTTTGGTTACAACTTCCTGCCAGCAGTAGAAGCAGAAAACTGAACACTGTGAAAACAGCATTTCTCATTGTTTGCAAAAAGTTTAGTTATTCGAGATTGTCATCCATTCTGGCGTCACGGCTTTGCCCTCGCCCATGCTCTTGATTTCGTCTTTAATCTTCTTTGCCTCAGCCTCCGTGATTTCCGTGTCGCGCAAATAGTATTCATGGTTCTCATACACTTGGAAATCGGTGAAGTCACACTCCACATGGCTGTCTTTCAGCACCACGTAATGATTGATGTAGGAGGGACCGCCAGCAGGATAGCCATTGCCAACCCATCCCTTGGCAACGGAAAGACGCTTACCTTCAGTCTCGGTGATAACCAACTGAGGTTCTTCCTCGTCGTCAAAACAGAAGAGGGCGCCATCCTCGTCATCCGCTGTGCGCACCCACACCTCATCCTTGCCATCCTCGTCAATGTCGATGAAGGCATACTTTGTCAGTGGATAGTGAACATCATCCAAATCTTCCTCTTCATACATCTCTTGAAACTGCGACCAATACTTCTCCACGTCCATCGTGGAAGAAACGCTTGGTGCTTCATTTTTCTCGCTGAGAATGGTGGGCGATAGAGAGTCAACTGCCAAAGAGTCGGCATTGTTCTCGGTCGGTTTGCTCGTTCCGTTACACCCCACCATCGCCATGAGCGGAAGGGTGAACATGATCCAATTAAAAATTTGCTTTTTCATCATATTCGGGATTTAAAAATTAGTGGTCAATTTCATTGCCTCATACAGATTGGCGGCCTTCTGCTTCGCATAGTCCTCGCTGAGGGTTACGCCCCACTCAGGATTCGCCTTCTCGTCCTTGTGGGCCAGTGAGCCATTCTTGTAATAGTAGTACCGGCCCTCGTTCGTTGTGTCGTCGCCATTCTCCTCATAGGTGTAGGCAAAAACCAGTTTGCCAGTGTCCTCGTCCAGCAAATACTCCTCATAGATTTTGCGTGCACCAGAGTTGTAAGAATCGCTCACGAAGTAGCATGTCTGTCCCAGTATCTCCCCCTCATCCGTCTCTATGGTGTTAAGGTAGTACTTCACATAGTGTTTGATGGGACCAGCCCCTGGAGCCATGTAGTACCATGTGGTCTCCATGTTGGTCACGGCAGGATACTCCTCCTGATCGTTATACGCCATACGTTCTTTGGCTTCAGCATAAAGTTTGCGGATTTCAGCCACACGCTCTTTCGCCTTGGCTGAGGTCTGTGCCTGTGTGGCGACAGTAGCCAATAGGCAAAGGAAAAGAATGGATAACTTCTTCATTGTCATTTTGTCTTAGTAATTCGTGGGCAAAGGTAAACATTTTTAGTGGAACGTGACCAAGAAAAAATGGAAAATGTTTTTTCAAGTGTGTTTGGAATGTGAAAAATCTTAGTTTCCATCGCTCAGAGCATAAGTAATTTAGATTTTTCACTTTTCACTCTTCACTTTTCACTAAAAATCCGTACCTTTGTGCCAACAAATGAATGGATACACCATGTTTGGTCAGAAAAAGAATTCCTCCGTCAAGCGGTTGCTCGTCATGCGTTTCAGTGCGATGGGCGATGCTGCCATGACGGTGCCTGTGCTCCATGCCCTTGCCACCCAGCATCCCGACTTGCGTATCACCATGCTGACGCGCACACGTTTTGTACCCATGTTTGAGTGGTTGCCCTCCAATGTGCAGGTGAGGGGTATTGACTTTGATGAGCAGGATGGCATCGTCGGTCTGACAAAGATTTTCAACAAACTGAAGGAAGGGAGCTTCGATGCGGTGGCAGACCTTCATGATGTGCTCCGTTCCAAATACATCCGCACCTGTTTCTCCATGACTGGCACCAAGGTGGCGAAAGTGGAAAAAGGACGCAAAGAAAAGAAGGAACTGTTGGGTAACGGACAGACACACCCTGCTTTGACACGCATGACAGAACGCTATGCCAACGTGTTCCGTTCTCTGGGACTCAGCATTGACCTTTCACAACAAATCAAGATAGACTTGCGTCAAGAAGACTTTTCCCTGATAAGGAATCTTGTCGGCAGAAAGACGGAGGGAGAGAGGTGGGTCGGTGTAGCCCCTTTCGCTGCACACCAACAGAAAATATATCCGCAGGAGAAGATGCAGCAGGTGGTGAAGATGCTGGCAAGGGAAGGATACAAGGTGCTCCTTTTCGGTGCAGGAAAGAAAGAGGGCGACATCTTGAAGGCATGGGAAACTGTGGAACAAGAGAAAATGGGATGCATTATGAGCATTTGTGGGAAAATGGGAGGACTGAAAAACGAGATGCTGCTTATGTCGCAACTGGACTTGATGATTTCGATGGACTCCGCCAACATGCACATCGCCTCCATCTTCGGTGTCCCCGTGCTCTCCATCTGGGGTGCCACCCATCCGAAAGCAGGATTCTCAGGTTACGGCCAATCGCCCGACACGGAGCTGCAACTCGACCTCCCTTGCCGTCCCTGCTCTATCTATGGAAAGAAGCCCTGCAAATTGGGAGACATGAGATGTATGAACATCACTCCAGAAACCATCGTCAACAAGGCGATACAAATGATTCAGCAACATGCTTAAATACAAACTTCTGAAGGGGTGGCTATGGAGCATCAGCATCTGGCCCTTTCCCGTACTATATGCCATATCAGACTTCCTCTGTTTCTTCGTAAGCAAGTTCTACCGCACCAAGGTCGTGCGTGAGAACTTGAGAACGGCTTTTCCCGAGAAAACAGAGAAGGAACTCAAGGAGATTGAGAAGAAATTCTACCACCAACTTTGCGACAATTTTATTGAGGACATCAAGATGCTTTCCATGTCGAAAGAGGAAATGATGCGCCGCATGACCTTCAGCGGACTGGACGAGGCGAAGAAACGGCACGATGCAGGTCAGTCCCTGCATTTCCTTTATCTGAGCCATTTCGGCAATTGGGAGTGGATTTCATCCATCAACTATTACACCCAACCTTGGTGTACTTCTGGCCAGGTTTACCACCCCCTACGCAACGATGAGATGGACGAACTCTTCTGCCACTTACGCGGTCAATACGGAGGCGTCAACATCAAGATGAAGGAAACTTTCCGCCGCATTCTCCAACTGCGCAAAGAGGGCAAGAACTATGTCATCGGCTTCATCAGCGACCAGCAACCCAAATGGAGCAGCATTCACCACTTTGTACCATTCCTCAACCATGACACTGCCGTTTTCATCGGTGCCGAACACATTGCCCGCAAGGTCGATGCCTTCATGATGTATGGCCGCATGAGCCGTCCCAAGCGTGGATACTACCATCTGGAAATCATTCCCATGGAGGACCACCCTGCTTCCGTGCCTGAAAACACCTTGACCGACAGGTACTTCCAACTTCTGGAAGAGGACATCAGGAAACATCCCGAGATGTGGCTTTGGACCCATAAGCGCTGGAGCCGGACGAAGGAAGAATGGCTGAGAAGACAGAATGAGCTGGCAAACGAGGGAAAAACAGCAGAGTAAACTCAAAAATCACACACATATTATATAATATGGAGTAAAAAGACAAGTGCCGTCGCAAAGGCTTCTTCCACAGATAAAAGGGGGATTGTCGGTCAAACAGACCGCATTTTAGCAACAAAAATGAAAAAAACAATCCTTTTATTTTGTATTGTGTGATTTTTGTAGTACCTTTGCACCGAAAACGAAAGAGGGGACTGAAAAGTTCCCTCTTTTTAATGCATGACAGATATTTCACAATTGACAATATATGATTGACAAGAACAAAGTGAAGGAACTGGCTCTCGAATGGTTAGAGGGCAAGGAATATTTTTTAGTGGATGCTTCTGTGGACGAGCAGAACAAGATTACAGTGGAGATAGACCATAAGGATGGCGTGTGGATTGAAGACTGCTGCGAATTGAGCCGTTTCATTGAAGAACATTTCGACCGCGACGTGGAAGACTTCGAGTTGGAAGTAGGCTCTGCAGGCATCGGGCAGCCCTTTAAAGTGCTACAGCAATACATCAATTCCATTGGATATGATGTGGAATTGCTGACGGCTGACGGCAAGAAAATGGAAGGCTCTCTGAAGAGCGCTGACGAGCAAGGATTTGTGGTGACGGTGTTGGAAAAACAACATGTAGAAGGCAAGAAGCGTCCACAGATGGTCGAAGTTGACAAGTCCTTTGGCTTTGGAGACGTAAAGTGGGTGAAGGCTATTATTGATTTCAAATAGTAGTATCCCCTGCTCTATTCTTCGTCGTAGCAGGATGAAGAACATGTAAAAAGTAAAATCGTAAAAAGTAAATAAAATAATGGCTACTAAAAAAAATTCAGAACGTGTCAACTTGATTGATACATTTAAGGACTTCAAGGAGACTAAAAACATTGACAGAACCACGTTGGTGAGCGTAATTGAAGACAGTTTCCGCAGTGTGTTGCAGAAGACTTATGGCTCAGACGAGAACTTTGATGTCATCGTCAATCCAGACAAGGGAGACTTTGAAATCTATCGCAACCGTGTCGTTGTAGAGGATGGACAGGTGCAGAACGAGAACGCAGAAATCAGTTTGTCGGAAGCGCAACAGATTGACAAGGACTTCGAAGTCGGTGAAGAAGTGAGTGAGAAGGTGGAGTTTGCCAAGTTTGGTCGCCGTGCCATCCTTACATTGCGCCAAACGATGGCAAGCAAAATTCTTGACCTCGAACATGACAACCTCTATAACAAGTATGTAGATAAGGTTGGACAGATTGTCAGCGGTGAGGTGTATCAGGTTTGGAAACGCGAGATGTTGCTACTCGACGACGAGGGCAACGAACTTCTCTTACCCAAGAATGAACAAATCCCTGGCGACTTCTTCCGAAAGGGTGAAACGGCACGTGCCGTAGTGCTCCGTGTGGATAATCTGAACAACAACCCGAAGATTATCCTTTCACGCACCTCGCCCGATTTCTTGCGCCGCCTCTTGGAGCAAGAGGTTCCAGAGATCAACGATGGTCTTATCACAGTGCAACGCATTGCCCGCATTCCTGGCGAACGTGCAAAAATCGCTGTGGAAAGTTATAACGAGCGCATTGACCCAGTAGGTGCCTGTGTGGGTGTGAAAGGTAGCCGTATTCATGGCATTGTACGCGAACTTCACAACGAAAACATCGATGTTATCAACTACACCAACAACATCAAACTGTTCATCCAACGCGCACTTAGCCCCGCATCCGTTTCCTCCATCTCACTTGACGAGGAAAAGAAGAAGGCTGAAGTCTATTTGCAGCCAGACCAAGTGAGCCTTGCCATCGGAAAGAATGGTGACAACATCAAGTTGGCAAGTATGCTGACAGGCTACACCATCGATGTCTTCCGCGAACTGAATGGTGAAGAGCCCGACGAAGAGGATATCTATCTGGATGAGTTTAAGGATGAAATCGACCCCTGGATTATTGATGCCATCAAGGCATTAGGTCTGGAAACCGCCAAGAGCGTACTTGATGCACCTCGTGCAATGCTGGTTGAAAAAGCAGACCTTGAGGAAGACACTGTAGATGAGGTCCTCCGTATCTTGAAGGCTGAATTTGAAGAATAAAATCGTAAACCGTAAAATAGTAAATGAGTAGATGGCAGTAAGACTCAATAAAGCATTAAAGGAACTGAATGTAGGAATCAACACCGTGGCTGAATTCCTGCAGAAGAAGGGTATGGCATTACAAGATGCTACACCCAATGCAAAGATCACGGACGAGCAATATGCACTGCTCCAAAAGGAGTTCGGCGAGGATATGAAGCAGAACGCTGAAACGAAGCAGAAGATACAAAATCAGAAAGAGAAGGAACTCCAAGAGAAAAAGGAGCGCCAGCAAGCTGCTCGTGAAGAAAAAGTACGCCTTGAGAAAGAACGCATCGAAAAGGAAAAGGCTGCAAAGAAGCCTCAACTCAAAATCGTGGGCAATATCAACGATTTGAAGAAGGCTGAGCCCAAGCAGGAGAAGAAAGAGGAGCCTAAACCTAAAAACGAGGTAAAAGAGCCTGTTTCTGTACCCAAAGAGCCAGAGGTTGCTCCTGCCACACAGAAGGAAGAGACTGTAGCCCCAGTATCAACTGCCGCTGAAAACAAGGAAACACCTATCGGTTCTGTTCAGGAGCAGCCTCAGAAAGAGGAGCCCTCACCCAAGAAGAAGGGGAAGCTCTCACCTGCTGACCGCTTGGAACAAGACGAAAATGGAATCTATCATCTTGCCGCACCAGCCGAGGCCGGTGTACAATTCAAGCAGGTAGGTTTCATTGACCTCTCAAGTCTGAACAGCAAAACACGTCCAGACCGTAAGAGTAAGGCTGAACGCCGCAAGGAACGCCAGCAAGCCCAAAATGGCGACGCACAAGGACAAAACGCTCAAGGTGGCACCCAAAAGAAAAAGCGCAACCGTATCAACAGCAACAAAATCGACATTGATGCTGCTGCTAAACAAGGCAATGCCCAGAACCAACAGGGACAAGGCAAAAAACAAGGGAACAAGAGCAGTCAGAACAATGCTCAGCAGCCTAAGAATCAGCAAACTCAGCAACAGGTCCCAAGCAAGAAGAAGAACAAGAAAAAGCAACCTCCAAAACCTTTGGAACTGAGTGAAGAGGAAGTCGCAAAGCAAGTAAAAGAAACGTTGGCTCGTCTCACAGCCAAGCAAGAGAAGAAGGGCGTAAAGTACCGCAAGGATAAGCGGCATGCCATCCACGAGCGAATGGTAGAGGAGGAAATGGCCGAGAATGCTGAAAGCAAGGTATTGAAAATCACGGAGTTCGTAACTGCCAACGAACTCGCGACGATGATGGATATATCTGTCAATCAAGTCATTGCCACTTGTATGTCTATCGGAATGATGGTGAGCATCAACCAACGTCTGGATGCCGAAACCATCAATATCGTGGCTGAGGAGTTTGGTTTCACCACACAATACGTATCGGGCGAAGTGTCCAATGCTATTGAAGAAGAGAAAGACAAAGAGGAAGACCTCGAAAGACGTGCCCCCATCATCACAGTCATGGGACATGTTGACCATGGTAAGACATCACTTCTTGACTACATCCGCAACACCAATGTGATTGCTGGCGAGGCTGGTGGCATCACCCAGCACATCGGTGCTTACAAGGTGAAACTGAAGGATGGCCGCAAGATCACATTCCTCGACACCCCTGGCCACGAGGCGTTCACAGCCATGCGTGCCCGTGGTGCCCAAGTGACCGACATCGCCATCATCATCATTGCTGCCGATGACGACGTGATGCCCCAAACGAAAGAGGCTATTGCCCATGCACAGGCTGCGGGCGTACCAATGGTCTTTGCCATTAACAAGATTGATAAACCTGGGGCAAACCCCGACAAGATCAAGGAACAACTTTCAGCCATGAACCTGCTCGTCGAAGAATGGGGAGGTAAATATCAAAGCCAGGATATCAGTGCGAAGAAGGGCATTGGTGTAGAGGAACTGATGGACAAGGTGTTGCTCGAGGCTGAAATGCTTGATCTCAAGGCCAACCCCAATCGCAAGGCAACAGGTTCCATCATCGAGTCCACCCTTGACAAAGGACGTGGCTATGTGGCTACGGTGTTGGTACAGAATGGTACACTTCATCAAGGCGACATCGTTTTGGCAGGAACACACTATGGCCGTATCAAGGCAATGTTCAATGAACGCGGTCAGCGCATCGAACAGGCATTGCCCGCCGAACCAGCAGTAATTCTGGGCTTGAATGGTGCACCGACAGCAGGTGACACTTTCCATGTGATGGAAACAGAACAGGAAGCCCGCGAGATCTGCAACAAACGTGAGCAATTGAAACGAGAGCAAGGTCTCCGCACCCAAACCCGTCTGACACTTGACGAGTTGGGACGCCGCATCGCACTGGGCGACTTCAAGGAACTCAACCTGGTGGTGAAGGGCGACGTGGATGGTTCTATCGAAGCACTGTCCGACTCCCTCATCAAGCTTTCAACAGAGAAAATTCAGGTGAATGTCATCCACAAGGCTGTAGGTCAAATCAGTGAGAACGATGTGGAACTGGCCCATGCCTCCGAGAATGTCATCATCATCGGTTTCCAAGTGCGTCCATCAGCTGCCGCACGTCGTTTGGCAGAACAATACGGCGTGGACATTCGTCTATACTCCATCATCTATGATGCCATTGAAGAAGTGAAGGATGCCATGGAAGGCATGTTGGCTCCAACGCTGAAAGAGGAGGTTACGGCACAGGTGGATGTGCGCCAGGTATATCACATCACGAAGGTGGGAACCGTAGCTGGATGCTGGGTGACGGAAGGAAAGGTTCACCGCAGCGACAAGGTGCGTGTGGTGCGCGACGGTATTGTGGTGCATACAGGAGAAATCCTTGCCCTCAAACGTTTCAAGGATGACGTGAAGGAGGTTGGCCGCGACTTCGAATGCGGCATCTCGATCGTCAACTTTAACGACATTCGCGAAGGTGACGTGCTCGAAACTTATACGGAAGTAGAAGTGAAGACAAAACTTTGATATTTGATCATTGATTCAAGTTTTGCAAATGCTCTACTTCTTTGGAGTGAAAGGAGTTAGAGGAGTGAAAGCCAAATGTGATGCTGGCACAGGGTATTGGCTTTTAACTCCTCAGCGGAGCGATAACTCCTATAACTTCTTTAACTCCAATAAAGTAAAACTTGCAAAGATTAAGTAATTAATAATTAGAATCCAGGTATGGATATACTCATCTATATTGTGCTGATTGCGGGTGCTGTCATTGGGTACAAACAAGGCGCATTCAAGCAGGTGGCTCACTTTCTGGGTGTGGCGGTTGGTTTGCTTATCGCCGCCACGCTCTATCATCAGTTTGGCGATTTCTTGGCAGATAAGACAGGCGCCAGCATTGGGTTCGGAAGACTCATCGCCTTCGTGCTCATAGTCATCGTTGTGCCCATTGCACTGGGATGGCTTGCCGCTTTCTTCACTGAGTTCTTCAAGAAACTAAAACTCAACTTCCTTAACCGCATTGTCGGAGCATTGGTCGGTGTAGTTTGTTATGCCTTGATGCTAAGCATAGCACTCAACATCTTCGATTTCATTGGCAGCAATGCAGGTTTTAAGCCACAGAAGTTGGGGGTGCGTTCTGAACTCTACTATCAGATGAAGCATGCCACGCAAGTTGTCATCCCTGACATCCTGTTGGTGACCGACCAAACGGAAATCGCCAACGGATGTGAGCCAAAATCGGGTCTGAAACCTGTGGTGGATAAGGCAAAGGAGAAAATCAACCCCACAAAGAAAAAGGAATGAGCGGACAAGGAAACGGACAGAGGAACGGGTCTGAGAAGAATGAGTTTGTACGTAGCATCGCGGAGAAGAAATACGAATTCGGCTTCACCACTGATGTACACACTGAAATTATAGAGAAGGGATTGAACGAGGATGTGGTGAGGCTCATCTCCGAGAAAAAGGGAGAGCCAGACTGGTTGTTGCAGTTCCGTTTGGAGGCCTATCGCTATTGGCTGACGCAACAACAGCCCACATGGGGGCATGTGCATTTGCCAGAAATAGACTATCAGGCCATCTCCTACTACGCTGACCCTACCGCCAAGAAGAAAGGTCCCCAAAGCGTGGAGGAAATTGATCCTGAACTGATGAAGACTTTCGACAAGTTAGGCATCCCGCTTGAGGAGCGTCTTGCCCTTTCGGGTACAGCAGTCGATGCCGTGATGGACTCTGTGTCAGTGAAGACCACCTTCAAGGAGAAACTGTCGGAGAAAGGCATCATCTTCTGCTCTATCAGCGAAGCAGTGAAAAATCACCCCAACTTGGTGAAACAATATCTGGGCAGTGTGGTGCCTCCCAAAGACAACTATTTTGCAGCCTTGAACAGCGCTGTGTTCTCCGACGGGTCTTTTGTTTATATTCCCAAGAACACACGGTGTCCCATGGAACTCTCCACCTATTTCCGCATCAATGCAAGAAACACGGGACAGTTTGAACGGACCCTCATTGTGTGCGACGAAGGCTCGTATGTGTCATATCTGGAAGGATGTACGGCTCCGATGCGTGATGAGAACCAATTGCATGCCGCCATAGTCGAAATCGTCGTGATGGATCATGCAGAGGTGAAATACTCTACAGTTCAAAATTGGTATCCCGGCGATGCAGAAGGACGTGGAGGCGTGCTCAATCTTGTCACGAAACGGGGCGATTTGAGAGGTGTGAACAGCAAACTCTCGTGGACACAAGTGGAAACAGGTTCCGCCATCACATGGAAATACCCATCCTGTGTGCTGCGAGGCGACAACAGCCAAGCCGAGTTCTACAGTGTGGCTGTCACCAACCACCATCAGGAAGCCGACACTGGCACCAAGATGATTCATCTGGGCAGGAACACACGTTCCACCATCATCTCCAAAGGCATCTCGGCTGGCCAGTCGCAGAACTCCTACCGAGGACTCGTAAGAGTGGGCAAGCATGCAGACGGGGCACGCAACTACTCATCATGCGACTCGCTGCTGCTGGGCAGTCAGTGTGGGGCACACACCTTCCCTTATATGGACATCCACAACAACACCGCCACAGTGGAGCATGAAGCAACCACCTCCAAAATCAACGAGGAACAACTCTTCTACTGCAATCAGCGAGGCATTTCCACCGAAGAAGCCGTCGGACTCATTGTCAACGGCTATGCCAAAGAGGTCATCAACAAACTCCCCATGGAATTTGCAGTCGAAGCACAGAAACTCCTCTCAGTCTCACTTGAGGGGACTGTCGGATAAGGCTGCACTAATGGAATTGAACATAACGGTAAATTGCACTTGACATCATGTTAGAAATAAAGAATCTTCACGCCAAAGTGGGCGACAAAGAAATACTCAAGGGAGTCAACCTGACCATTGGTGATGGCGAAATCCATGCACTCATGGGTACCAACGGTGCAGGCAAGTCCACCCTTTCGAATGTCATAGTGGGCAATCCTGCCTACGAGGTGACAGAGGGCAGCATTACCTTCAACGGGCAAAATCTGCTCACCATGAATACAGAGGAGCGTGCTCATGCGGGCATCTTCATGTCCTTTCAGGCACCCATCGAAATACCCGGAGTGAGTATGACCAATTTCATGCGTGCAGCAGTGAATGCCCGACGGGAGGCACAGGGCAAGGAGCCCCTCAAATCGACAGACTTTCTGAAAATCATGCGCGAAAAGCGCAAACTCGTTGAGATAGACCAGAAATTGATGAACCGTTCAGTGAACGAAGGATTCTCCGGCGGAGAACGCAAGCGCAACGAAATTTTCCAGATGGCAATGCTCGAGCCCACCTTCTGTATTCTCGACGAAACAGACTCTGGGCTCGATGTGGATGCCTTGCGCATAGTGGCAGAGGGATTCAACAAACTCCGCACAGACAAGACCTCAGCCATCGTCATCACCCACTACCAACGTTTGCTCGATTACATCTGTCCCGACTTTGTGCATGTGCTCATCGACGGACGCATCGTGAAGACAGGCACGGCAGAATTGGCTCAGCAAATTGAGGAACAAGGATTTGACTGGCTCAAGGAGGAACAGGCATGAACGCTGAACAGCAATACATAGAATTCTATCACGCAGCAGCAGAGACCATCAAGTCACGCAGTTGCGCCGTGTTGAACGCCGTCCGAGATGACGCCTTCAACCAATTCCTGCACATGGGCTTTCCCACCCAGAAAGTGGAACACTACAAATACACTGATGTCTCCACAGCCTTCGCTCCTAACTACGGCATCACCCTCACCCCCCAACTCTCGACCCTCAACCCTCGACCCTCGACATACATCTATAATATTAAAGATGCACCCATCGACGTGACCCCCTACTATCATCGGGTGGCAAACCCCGCCGATGCCATCACAGCACTCAACACCGCGCTGGTGCATGAGGCATTGCTCATCCATGTGCCCAAAGGCGAACGAGCCGAGAACCCCATTCTCGTAGATCACTGGCTCAGGGGAACAGCAGCCACCATGATGAACCGCCGCATTCTCGTGGTCATGGAGAAAGATTCCGATGCCACCATCATCATCAACGACCACGCCGCTGACCGGCAACACTACCTCACCACACAAGTCATAGAGGTTTATTGCCACGACGGAGCCCGTCTCGACCTCTACGAAATAGAAGAGACCACACCGCTATGCAACCGATTCTCCAATGTTTACATCCACGAAGACCGCGACTGCACCGTCAAGCACAACAGCCTCACCCTCTTCAACGGACAGACCCGCAACCACTGCGAAGTCCGTCTGCACGGTGAACATTCCGAGGTGACACTAAACGGATGCGCCATAGGCAGCGGAAGTCAGCACATCGACAACAACACACTGATTCGTCATGAGACCTCACAGTGCACCTCCACCGAACTCTACAAATATGTGGTCGATGACCAATCAGTCGGAGCCTTTGCCGGCAAAATTTTGGTAGAGAAAGAAGCACAAAAGACCACCTCACAAGAAACCAACGCCAATCTCTGCGCCAGCAAAGAAGCCCGCATGTACACCCAACCCATGCTCGAAATCTATGCCGACGACGTGAAATGCGCCCACGGTTCCACAGTCGGTGTGATGGACGAGGCAGCCCTCTTCTATATGCGTCAACGTGGCATCCCCGAGCCCGAAGCACGCACCCTGCTGAAGAACGCCTTCATGGGACAAGTCATCGACCAAATCAAATACGAGCCACTGCGCCAGAAACTCTATGTCAAGGTAGAGAAACGCTTCCGTGGCGAACTTGACAAATGCGAAGACTGCCGTCTTTGCAAATAGGAACGACTCAACATTCACAAGAATGAAATAATTCAACTTTCGCAAGTTTTAGTTTATTGGAGTAAAAGGAGTTATAGGAGTTATCGCTCCGCTCAGGAGTTAAAAGCCGATACTCTGCCAGCCCATGCGCTGGGCGACTCTCATCTCTATACCCTCAGCCCTAAACTCTAAACCCTCACATTTGGCATTCACTCCTCTAACTCCTTTAACTCCAAAGATGTTGAGAACTTGCAAAACCGCTGTAGAAACAAGAAATGGAACTCATAGGAAAGCATACACCCACATCACCCTGCGTGGCAACGATAGGCACCTTCGATGGAGTCCATCAAGGCCATCAGTTCATGGTTCGGCAGGTAGTGAACCATGCACGTCAAAGAGGACTCGATGCGACGGTGGTCACCTTTCCCAACCATCCGATGCAAGTGCTCAAGAGCGATTTCCATCCCCAACTGCTCACGTTGGCAGAAGAAAAGACAGCCCTCCTGAAAAAGACCGAAATAGACAAAGTGGCACTCATCCCCTTCACCAACGAACTGGCACAAATGGACGCCTACAGCTTCATGCGCACCATCTTGAAAGAACAACTGCAAGTGGAAGTGCTGCTGGTCGGTCACGACAACCACTTCGGACACGACCACAAAAACTTCGAAGACTACCGGCTTTACGGGAAAGACCTAGGCATCGAACTCATCAAATGCCAGGAACTGACCACATCCACCCAGACGCGCTTCTCCTCCACCGAAGCACGCCAGGCACTGCTCCAGGGAGACCTACAGACAGCCAACAGCATCTTAGGTTATCCATACCACATGCAAGGCAGAGTCGTGAAGGGATTCCAGAACGGCAGAAAAATAGGCTATCCCACAGCCAACCTCCAAGTGCATCCCCACAAACTCATACCCATGAACGGAGCCTATCTGGTGAGCTGTCAACTCTCAGCCCTCAACCCTAACTGTCAACTCTCAACTCTCAACTCTCAACTCTCAACTTCCACCCCTCCAACCCTCTTCGGCATGCTCAACATAGGCACACGCCCCACCTTGCATAACGGCAAGCAACGCAGCATTGAAGTACACATTTTCGACTTCGAGGGAAACCTCTACGGCACCTCGCTCCAAATAAGCCTGCTGCACCGTCTGCGCCAAGAACAAGAATTTGACACACTCAACGCCTTGAGGCTCCAACTTGCCCGAGACGAAAAAGACAGCCGTCAGTGGCTCACAACCCATTCCACCCTTGTCCCATGATTGAAATACTCAACACACTCGTTTCGCTCGACCTATTCAAAGAATTCTTTTGCTGTGACCTCGACAAATGCCATGGCCTCTGTTGTGTGGAAGGCGATGCCGGAGCCCCCGTCACCCCCGATGAAGTGGAGATGCTCGAAGAAGCCTACGAGAAGCTACACGAAGACTTGCCGCTTCAAGCACAGCAACAAATCGAAAAAGAAGGTGTTGTTTACCCAGACAAGGAGGGGGAACTCGTCACACAAATCATCAATGGGAAAGACTGTGTCTTTGCCAAGCATGAGGGTGCCTGTGCCCTTTGCGCCATTGATTCCGCCTATCGCAACGGCAAATTTCACTGGCAGAAACCCATATCCTGCGCTCTCTACCCCGTCCGTCTCTCCACCGTTGGCGGCATGACCGCAGTCAATGTACACAAGTGGGACGTCTGCCAACCCGCCCGTAAACTCGGAGCCGCCCTTCATCTTCCCGTCTATCAATTTCTCAAAGAACCTCTCATCCGACGTTTTGGACAAGCATGGTGGGACGAATGTGACATAGCCGCCAGAGAACTCAAGAATGCAGGCTATTTAGACTAAACAAGCCTCTTACCACACATAAAAGTGGGAAAAAATAACATTTTTTGAAAAAAAAAGTGTTGAAAATGTTTTTTTAGAAAAATTTATTATAAATTTGCAACTTGACTGATGGACTGAAGTTCTTCAGTTAAGGAATGGCCTTGTTAGGAAAAGACTTTAAAATAATAATCTAAGTCGCATAAAAGCGTATGATAACTATCCAAAATAATGACGGTGACAGACGGGTACTCCTGCTTGACAGCCCATTTGCGCTTGATGAGAGTCCCGACTTCCCTGAATATCTCTTTGACGTCGTTTTTATCGTTAACAATTCTGTCGAAGAGACCAAGACTATTTTAAATAGCATCAACCCTATCACTTCCACCAAGTGCTGTTACAAGCCACTCTTTGTAACCGCTTCCCTCAAAGGGAAAATGGGCAGTTACGATAATATTATCGATGGCTATTCCGACAACTGGAATGATATGGAGGTACTCACTACCACCGAAAACATCATTAACTACAACACGCTGATAGGTCTTGCTGCGACTGAAGACCCCATCATGTCTTCTAATCAGTTCTTCATTCGCTTGACCCGCTATCTCATCTCGCGCAAGAAGACAGTTCTCGAGCCCAAACTCGATGTCACAGCATCCACAGGCTATACCATTCCCGTGTTTGACCTCTTCTACCGATTGGGGCAATACGAACTGACCGATTTCTTTGTGTTCCTTCAGTCCATGACCGAGAAGGGACTTTTCCGGGCCACCAAGTTCGTCAACAAAGTCTTCCTTTGTCCCAACTGCCTCCACTCCCACCTGCTCTACATCAAGACTTGTCCAAAGTGCGGGCAGTCATCCGTGCAGACAGAAGAAGTCATCCACCACTTCCGTTGCGCCAACGTCACACCCGAGCACACCTACAACTTCGGTGGACAGTTGCGCTGCCCCAAGTGTCATAAGATTCTTCACCACATTGGCATGGACTATGACCGTCCGGCGATCATCTACACCTGCAACACTTGTGGCAACACCTTCATCGAACCCGAGACACAAACTCTTTGCACCAGTTGCAACGAACTTCACGATGTCGAAGAACTCATACCACAAGACTTCAATGTCTATGAAATCACATCCGAAGGAAAGCAATCCATCATTTCTCCAAACATCGGATTCACCATCTACACCGAGTTCTACGACAACTACATCGAATACAACCGATTCGTCAGCCGCATCCGACTCCTTGCCGAGCAGAAATTCTCTGGCAACATCGAAGGCGACCTGTTAGTCGGGAAAATATGGATACTCAACGAAAAAGACGAAACCATGCCAATCCGTCCCGAGGGTATCGAACTTGTCTGTCTCTACTTCCCCAACAACAAAGTATCGGCAGCCAACAACATCACCTATGTGGGTTCAGTCATTCGCGAGCACAAGGGTATTGACACCGAGGAGGAAATCATCAATTTCCAAGTTATGATGTCTGAAACGCTCCGAGCAGCGGCATCCATCCTCAAGCCCGGCGAGACCATCTGCTACAGTTACATGAAACTGCAAGGCAACCAATCCACCATCGACGACTTCATCAAAGAAATGGAATATATCTCTCCAACTCCCGACGACACGGCAAGCAGCAATGCGGAAGCAACGACTGCACCAGCTGCCGCCGATGAAATCGAAGATATGTAAAAGACAAGGAACACAACAATAAAAATAAAAAACATACCAATATGAACAACTACATCACACCTGGAATCGACGTGGACAGTCTGTCCGTCCTCGTTGTCGATGATGTTCCATTGAACATCCTTCTTATCAAGAAGATGCTCTCGCAGTACACTTTTGAGATTCGAACCGCCAATGGAGGTCAAGCCGCCCTCGATGCAATCGCACAAAAGAAGCCGAACCTCGTATTGCTCGACCTGATGATGCCTGGCATCGACGGGTTTGAAGTCATCCGCCGTCTCCGTGCAGCCGACGACACCAAGGACCTGCCCATCATTATCCTCTCCGCACTTAACTCTGAGCAAGACATCTCCAAGGGCTTTCAACTTGGTGCCAACGACTTTATCAACAAGCCTATCATCATGGAGAAACTGCTCAGCAGTGTCACTACACAAATCAATCTTCAGGCTGCCAAGCAGCAACTCAACAACTAAACTGAAGACTTCTATGACATAAAAAAGAAAGTGCTCACTTTCTTCAACCATATAAACGAGGAGGGTGTGTCAAAATACAGAGATTGTATAATAGACAACGGATTTCACGGATTAAACGGATTGAAGCCATGCTGATAGTCAGAGACTTACAAAATCCGTTTAATCCGTGAAATCCGTTGTGGTCAATTTGACACACCCTCATCATTTGTATCCGCTAATATCAGACACTCACGCCAACTGCTTCACCATCTCCTCGGCAGTCATCAGGCTCTGCTCACCTGTCATCATATTCTTCACATTCACCTTTCCCTCTGCCAATTCTGTCTCGCCCACAATCGCCACAAATGGGATGGCCTTCGCATTCGCATAACTCATCTGCTTCTTCATCTTTACCGAATCAGGATAAATCTCCACACTCACGCCCGCTGCTCTCAACTGCGCAGCCGCACCCATACAGAACTGCATCTCCTTCTCGCCAAAGTTCACAAACAGCACCTTCGTTGTCTCCACTGCCTCTTTCGGATAGAGATTCAGTTGGTTCAGTACATCAAAAATGCGGTCAGCACCAAACGAGAAGCCCACACCGCTCAATCCTGGCATACCAAAGATACCCGTCAGGTTGTCATAGCGGCCGCCCCCCGTGATGGAGCCAATCTCCACATCCAACGCTTTAACTTCGAAGATGGCACCTGTATAGTAGTTCAGACCTCTCGCCAGCGTCAAATCCAGTTCCACCTCATTCTTCAGTACACCAGCAGACACTTTCAACGTGTTCAAAATCCATTCAAGTTCCTCCACACCCTTCAGACCCGTCTCCGAATCTTTCAGCACCTCCTTCATCGTTGCCAACTTTTCCTCGTTCGTACCCCTCAGTTCGATGATAGGCTGCAACTTCTCAATCGCCTCAGCAGGCACACCAGCCCCTGCCAGTTCCGCATTCACGCCAGCCAGACCAATCTTGTCCAATTTGTCCATTGCCACCGTAATATCCACAATCTTATCAGCCTGACCTATCATCTCAGCAATGCCCGACAGGATTTTGCGGTTATTCACCTTGATGCACACCCGTGCGCCAAACTTTGTGAACACGGCATCAATCATTTGGATAATCTCCACCTCATACAGCAGCGAGTCACTGCCCACCACATCAGCATCACATTGGTAGAACTCCCTGTATCTGCCCTTCTGCGGACGGTCAGCCCTCCAGACAGGCTGAATCTGATAGCGTTTGAACGGCAATGCCAGTTCCTCTCTGTGCTGCACCACATAACGGGCAAACGGCACCGTCAAGTCATACCGCAGTCCCTTCTCGCAAAACTTTGCCGCCAATTTCAACGTACTCGTGTTAGCCACCTCATCTGCCGTCATGCCATGCAGGAAATCGCCCGAGTTCAGAATCTTAAACAGCAGTTTGTCGCCTTCCTCGCCATACTTGCCCATCAGTGTGGACAAGTTCTCCATAGCAGGAGTTTCAATCTGCTGAAAACCATACAAGGCAAACACCTCCTTGATGCTGTTGAAGATATAATTACGCTTCGCCATTTCCACAGGCGAAAAGTCACGCGTTCCCTTAGGTATGCTTGGTTTCTGTGCCATAAATCTACATCTCTTTTTGAATTTGGATGCAAAGTTACAATTAAGTGAGTACAATACAAAATGAAAGAAAGATTTTTTCATCTTTATGTCCGAACGAAGTAGCTTCGACGGTAGCCAACGTTACGATGAAGTGAACGAGGAGCATATTTGAAGGAGTTTTGCATATTTAGGTTTTGTCTTACCGCAACAAGAGGCACTCTGTGCTTTTACCCTCTTCGCCCACCCCAAAACCGACGTGGGGCACGTCGATTGACCGACGTGGGGCACATCGGTTGACCGACATGGGGCACGTCGGTTTAGGGGGATAAAGCACAACGATTCAGGAGGGGGAGGAAGGAGACCTTATCCGAGGGTATGAAATAGCCGTTAAAAAAGAACAACGAGAAGCCTCATTTACATGGGGCTTTCATTTTTTTTCCGCCATTTCTCTTTCTAACTCATTTTTTTACACTATCTTTGCACAAAAACAAAGAAGAACCCATCTGTATGGAAGAACTAATACTGTTGCGCATCACTGGTGAGGACCGTCCTGGGCTGACGGCAAGCATTATGGATATTTTGTCAAGATATGATGTGGATATTCAGGACATCGGGCAGGCAGACATCCACTCCACCCTATCTTTAGGCATCCTGATTCGTGTGGCTGAGGAGAAGTCGGGACATGTGATGAAGGAACTGCTCTTCAAGGCAAGCGAACTAGGCGTGAACATTGGTTTTGCACCTATCACGATGGATGAATATGAGGCATGGGTGGCAAGGCAGGGAAAGAACCGCTACATCCTGACGGTGCTGGGCAGACGACTCAGGGCAAGACAGATTGAGGCTGTGAGTCGATTGATTGCGGAACAGGGGCTGAACATCGATGGCATCAAGCGTCTGTCTGGACGTGCCAGCATTCAGCACCCCAAAGAGAAGACAAGAGCATGCATCCAGTTCTCCGTGCGTGGCACTCCGAAAGATAAGGAGGCTTTGCACGGAGCATTACTGAAGATGTCGAGCGAGTTGGAAATTGACGGTTCGTTCCAGACCGACAACATGTATCGACGGATGCGCCGACTCATCTGTTTCGACATGGACTCGACACTCATCCAGACGGAGGTGATTGACGAACTGGCACGGAGACACGGGGTGTATGACCAAGTGGCTGCCATCACGGCGAGTGCGATGCGGGGCGAGATTGACTTCAAGGAAAGTTTCACCCAGCGATGCAAATTACTCAAAGGACTGGATGTGAGCGTGATGCGTGACATTGCAGAGAACTTGCCTTTCACAGAAGGCGTGGACAGATTGATGTATGTACTGAAGAAGTATGGCTATAAGATTGCCATCCTGAGCGGCGGTTTCACATTCTTTGGCGAATACATCCAGAAGCGTTATGGCATCGACTACGTGTATGCCAACGAACTGGAGGTGGACGAGACGGGGCATCTGACAGGAAACTATGTGGGTGAGATTGTGGATGGCCACCGCAAGGCTGAACTGCTCAAGCTGATTGCCCAGGTGGAGAAGGTCGATTTGCAGCAGACCATTGCTGTGGGCGACGGGGCAAATGACTTGCCCATGCTCTCGCAAGCGGGGTTGGGCATCGCCTTCCATGCCAAGCCCCGTGTGGTGGCTAATGCCCAGCAGAGCATCAACACCATCGGGCTGGATGGCGTGCTGTACTTTTTGGGATTCAAAGACTCTTATCTGGACGAGAAGGCACAATAAACAGCCTAAACACCAGACCGTTTTCAGCAAAAAAACACTTACAAGACTAATCCAATACAACCCAAAACAAATATGGAAAAAAGGATACTATCAGTTTTAGCCCTCAGTTTCTCACTATCAGTTTCCTTCGCACAAACAGGAGCAGACTATGCGAAAGCCGCACAAAAGGCTGATGTGGAGATCGTCTTTGATCTGTCATCTGAAGGCAAGGAATACAACGTGAACTGGGGTATGGACACCGCATGGGACTGGGATTTCAATGTGAACCGCGGCATTGCCCACATCGGCAAGGGAAACTTTGCCACAGGACGTGTGTCGTTCCAACCCAATGACCTCGTCACGGACAATGGCGACGGCACCTACACGTTGACTGAACGCCAACAGAAAAAACTGAAATGGCGCTGTGACCTCATCAAATTGACGGGAACGAAAGAGGTGAACCTGAACTGTGACCACGAGGCACTGTTCTGCCCCATTGATGAAAATGGCAACAAGAAAGATACTGAAGCACGAGACTACACGGGCAGGAAGAACTACCAAGGCAAACCCCAGGAATGGTACAAACTCATCAAAGCGAGTGTGCAGTATGTGCAGAGTCAGGGACTGAAGGTGGTAAGCGTTTCGCCCTTCAACGAACCTGACTACGTGTGGGAACAAGCCACAAGCGAGGAACAGGCACAGAAGGACTTTCTCGCCATTGCCAAACTCATCAGGGCTGACGACTTCTTCAAGGACATTCGCATTTGTGGCGGTAATACGCTCAACGATGACAGGGCTTTACCGTGGTATAACTATCTGAAAGACTATCTGGACGAGGGTAACACGCACCAGTTGGCAGGTTCGTTTGACAACTATGCCAACTTCTTCACCCGCGTGAAAAGGAACGGCAAAGTGGCTACTGCCGACGAGTTGCACAATGTGGGTGAAGCAATCGTGGGTGTCAACTACGGCATGAAGAACGGCATTTGGTGGGGCTTCGACTCGAAAGCACGTGGACAGTTCTGCCTCGACTCCAACGAAGGTGTGCGCCTCGGCTATGGAGAGAACCCGTCAGCGTGGACCTGTGGCGCAGTGTATCGCAACAACACGACAGGTGAGGTGCATGGCTACTTAGGTTCATCCGAGCGTCAAGCCAAAACCTCCACGTTCGCCTTCGTCAGCAAGGACAGAGATGTCTATTTCAATGGCGACGGACCTACAAGGAGATATGTGTTTGAAGTGCCTGGAGGCACAGGATACCAACAAGGACAAATCAATGCCGAGCGCATATTCGACATCACTTGGGGCGAGGACGTGGCACCTGGTGTGGTGAATGGCACCTATCTCATCGTGAATCAATACAGCGGGAAGGTACTCACCAGTGCCGGAACCTCGAAGGCTACGACCTCCAACCTGCTTGTCTCAAGTACATCCCAACAGTGGAAAGTAACCCCTGGCTACACCACTGGCGACATCTCCTATTGGTTCATCGACAATGTCACCACCGACAAGAACTCCCACCTGAACGTGCTCAACAATAATCTCAACGACGAAGCCAACGTCATCTGTTTCGACGCTGGCCACGATGCCAACGAGCAATGGTATCTGAAATATGCACAGGATGGCTACTATTACATCATCAGCCGACTCTCCAACAAGTACCTCTACTGCACCAATTCCACCACATCGGGTGCTGAGGTGCGTCTGAAAGAGGGTCCATCACCCAAGGCTCGTTCAAAGGCTGCTTTCCTTTGGCGCCTGCAACCCATTGACTCGAAAGTTGAGACCAGAGCCCCGGCTGCACCGACCGGTCTGGCCGTTGGGCAACTGGCTGAAGGCATGGAACTCTCATGGACCGCCCCTGCCGACAGCGACCCGCTCACCTACATCGTCCTTCGTGCCGACGCTCCGGAGACGGAGGGTGAGGAACCCGAATACAACACCATCGGACGCGGCATCGCTGCCACGTCTTTCACCGACAACTCTGCCGAGGCGGACAAGCACTACTTCTACAAGGTCAAGGCGGTTGACTATGCGGGCAACCGCTCTAAGGATTCCGAGGAAATCGTCACAGGCATCGATGCCCCGACTGCAGAAAGGGGCAAGCAGGCTATGACTGGCGGCATCTCCTACGACCTGAGCGGAAAGCCAGTCACTGGCACCACCAAAGGCATTCTCATTCAACACGGCAAGAAAATCTTCAACAAATAATTGAAACGGACGTTCTTACATATCATCGGACTGTTGTGCACCATCACCTGTTGTGCGCAACAGTTCATGTTTACCTCCATCGACACGTCCGACGGACTCAGCGACAATTGTGTACTACACATCCTGCAACTGCATGACGGCAGAATGGCTGCAACCACGCCCCACAGTATTGACCTATGGGATGGGCACACCTGCCAAAGCATTGAGAAGGATAGCCTCTCTTCCCACCCGCTGACGGGGTATCGGGGTGCCTACCATGCCTATGCCGACCGACAGAACCGCCTGTGGGTGAAGGATTACAAGAAACTCTGGTGCTACGACTCACGTTTACGCCTCGTCACCGATTGCCTGCCTGACACAGCAGATGATGTGTATGTGGATGATGAAGGCGAGGTGTTCTTCATCCACCAAGACACGACCAACCTGCTGCTTGACCTCAAACGTATGGAGGGGAAGCTTTACCGTTTCTATGCCGACGGAACCGTGACCTGCCATCAAGATGGTCACCTACTCTATGCTGCCAAGGCGTCGCTCGACTCCACTGCCATCACCTCGCTCGTCATCACCGACACTCTGCGCGGACGCTTCTACCAACTCATCGACCAAAAACTTTGTCTCGAATTTGACATCCATACCCGCCGATGGACTGAAATCTTCCGCGCCAACCGTCTGCACACCATCTCGCAGACTGATGCCAACACCGCCTACATCGTGAGCCGCGACGGTATGTGGAGGATTGACCTCAACTCGCGCAAGGCGGAACAGGTAGGACAGGTGATGACTGAAGATGGCTCCTACATCTCGTCAAGCCGCCTCAACACCATCTACACCGACAGGGAAGGCTACGTGTGGATTGGTTCCTACGACCACGGATTGCTGAAGGGATGTCCCTCTGCACCCTCCAGCCTTGCCTCCTCCCTTTCGGTCGGAAGCATCTGGGCTGTCATCCTCATCGCAGTGTGCCTCATGACCATCCTCTGGTTCTGGCTCTATCAAAGAAGGAGGAACCTTAACCTTGACCTTAACCCTAACTGTCAATTGTCATCTGTCAACTGTCAACTCCCAACTGTCAACTGTCAACCCATCGACCACGAACTGATTGACCGTGCCACCTGCCTTGTGGAGCAAAATCTCGCCACTCCTAACTACACTGTAGAACGATTGGCGCAAGACCTCTGCATGGACCGCACGGGTCTCTACAAGAAAATGACTGCCATGCTCGGCAGGACACCCACTGCCTTCATGCGCAGCATCCGCGTTAATCATGCCGTTCAACTCATCCAGGGCTCTTCGCTCACCATGACGGAGGTGGCGGAGCGGTCTGGATTCAGTTCTGCCTCCTACATGGCGAAGTGTTTCCAGGAAGACCTCGGCAAGAACCCTTCTGATTTACGAGGAAATCAACAATAGTATCCTGTTGATTCAACGTGGCTGCTCACCAAAATCAACGAGATTATCCTGTTGAATCTTCCTCACCGTTCCCCCGAAAACGAACGAAAGGGCTAACTTTGCACCTGAAATATCTATTCACCAAAACTATACAATCATGAGAAAAGGACTCACATTTTTCATTTCAATCTTTCCATTCCTCTCTACTGCATTCACGGCTCACGCACAGACTGTGGAATTCTACACACCGCGCACCGTGCGCATTGTAAAGGACAACGGACAGAACGTCGAGAAGAAATCGCTCGTGGTCATCGCCTCGCCCGAACAGGTGAAGGTGAGCCAAACGAAACAAGGTGCAGCCACCGTCTATAAGTCGGCAGCGCTCACCGTGACTGTTGACAATGGCAAGGTGACCTTTGCTGACAGCAGGGGCAACCTTCTCACCCGTGAGGGCGACTGTGCCTTCACCCCCATCACGAAGGGTCCCGACACGGGTGCTTTCCGCGTGAAACAGACTTTCACCGTCGATGCCGACGAAGGCATCTATGGCATCGGGCTTCTCCAAAACGGCAAGATGAGCCAGCGAGGCGAAAACCGACGCATGGAACAGAGCAATCTCGAAGACTTTGCCCACTTCTACCAAACCATCAAGGGCTACGGCATCTTCTGGGACAACTATTCCCCCACTCATCTCGTCACCCCTACAGAAGGACAGGCTGGGAGCATCGAACTGGAGTCGGAAGTGGGCAAAATGGTCGATTATTACTTTATCTATGGTGGCGATGCCGATGGCGTGATTGCAGAGATGCGCCACCTTTCTGGAAGCGTGCCCATGTTCCCTCTCTGGACCTACGGTTTCCATCAGAGCCGCGAACGCTACAAATCACAAAACGAACTGCTGGAGGTGGTACACAAGTATCGCGACCTGAAAGTACCTTTCGACGGAATCATTCAGGACTGGCAGTATTGGGGAAGCAACTACAACTGGAATGCCATGGAGTTCATCAACCCTGAGTTTGACCGTGCACAAGAAATGATTGATGAGGTGCACCGTCAGAATGCTCACATGAGCATTTCTATCTGGGCATCCTTCGGTCCCGAAACCAAGGCATTTAAAGAACTGAAAGAAAAGGGACTCTTGCTCGACTTCCAGACATGGCCTCAAAGTGGACTTTCGCAGTGGCCTCCACGCATGGACTACCCGAGCGGTGTGCGCTGCTACGACGTCTATAGCAAGGAAGCCCGCGACATCTACTGGAAGAACCTCACTCGACTGCACAAGATGGGCATTGATGCTTGGTGGATGGACTCGACCGACCCCGACCAAATGAACCTCACCGAAGAGCAGCGCGACCAGCCTACAGCAATGGGCAGTTACCGCAGTGTGCGCAACGCTTTCCCGCTCATGACAGTGGGCGGTGTATATGACAGCCAGCGCGCTGTCGATGACACCAAGCGCGTCTTCATCCTTACCCGCTCCTATTTCGCAGGACAGCAACGCTATGGCGCCAACACTTGGAGCGGCGACATCGGTTCCTCGTGGGACAGTTTCCGCAAACAAGTGCCTATCTGCCTCAACTACACCCTCACCGCCAATCCTAACGTGAATGCCGACATCGGTGGCTTCTTTGCTGGTTCCTATAGCACACAAGGCCACAACTCTGCCACCCGCAATCCACAATATCAGGAACTCTATGTGCGTTGGATGCAGTTCGGTGCTTTCACCCCCATGATGCGCAGCCACGGTGCAGATGTATATCGCGAACTCTATTACTTCGGCAAGCAGGGTGAACCCGTCTATGATGCACTGGTCGATGCAGTGAAACTCCGCTACCGTTTCCTACCTTACATCTATAGCCAGTCCTGGCAGGTGACAAAGAACAACGACTCCTTCATGCGGGCGCTCTTCATGGACTTCAAGGCTGACAAGCAGACTTGGAACAACAACCGCCAATACTTGTTTGGCCATAACGTGCTCGTCTGCCCAGTCATTGACCCACTCTACACACAGGAGAAGATTGTCAAGACCGACCCAATGTCGGGATGGGACAAGCAGAACCTGAAACGCGAAACCTACGCTCCCGTTGACTGGACTGCCCCCAAGACCTTCAGCGTCTATCTGCCCGCAGGTGCTCAGTGGTACGACTACTGGACCAACACTCGGCTCGATGGCGGACAAACCGTTTCAGCCCCTGCACCGCTCAGCCATGCCCCACTCTACATCAAGGCTGGTTCCATCCTTCCACTCGGTCCTGATGTGCAGTATGCCAATGAAAACAAATTTGACAACCTTGAACTTGTGGTCTATCCTGGTGCTGACGCCACTTTCACCCTCTACGAAGACGAAGGCGACAACTACAACTACGAGAAGGGACAGTATAGCACGATTCAACTTACATGGAATGACCGTAACAAGACCCTCACCATTGGCAAGCGCAACGGATCCTTCCCCGGTATGCTCCAGTCACGCACCTTCCGTGTGAAAATCATCGGCGGCACCGAAAAGACCATCACCTACATTGGCAAGAGCCTGAACGTAAGGTAATCCACACGTTTTCTCCCAAAAGGGGAATCTGACAGAAGAGCGGTTTTGTTCACACTATAGAGCAGAACCGCTCTTATATTTTGCGGCAAGTAGAAACTAAATCCCCAAAAACTCCTAACTCCTAACTTTCCCCAAAAAAACTCCTAACTCCTAACTCCTAACTCCTAACTTTTTACTACCTTTGCAGTCGATTTACAATATCTATATGATTATGTATAAGGTTCTCAAAGCTATCAGCGACACGCTCAGTGGTAAGGCAAGTCTTTTTGTCATCCTCACCGCTGTGGTTACATTCTTTTTCCCCATACTCTTTGAATGGGTAAAAGGCAACACGCAGACTGTCATCCTCGGCATCATCATGTTGACCATGGGATTGACACTGACTCCCGAAGACTTCAAATTGTTGGCAAAACGTCCGATGGACATTTTCATCGGCGCAATGGCTCAATTCACCATCATGCCATTGGTGGCCTTCGCCCTCTCGTGGCTGTTCAGTCAAGTTCCCGCTTTCGCACCATACAGCACGGCTATGGCGATAGGCATCATCTTAGTGGGATGTTGTCCAGGTGGTGTGTCAAGCAACATCATGTCGTTTCTCTGCAAGGGAGATGTCGCCTATTCAGTGGGCATGACATGTGCATCGACACTCCTTGCACCGGTGCTCACCCCGTTGTTGGTGCTCTGGTTGGCTGGTGAGCGAGTGGACGTGGATGCATGGGGCATGTTCCAACAGATTCTCATTGTCACCATTATCCCGATAGCCATCGGATACTTTCTTAACTTGTGGCTGGGACACAAGGACGTATTCAAAAAGATTCAAGGCTGCATGCCAGGTGTATCGGTAACCAGCCTTGCCTGTATCGTAGGAGGCGTCATCACGACTGTACACGACCCGTTGGTGGAGAACGGCATTGTACTCTTCCTCCTCACCTTCTGCATGGTGTTCTGCCACAACACCATCGGATACATTCTTGGCTACTCTGTGGGCAAGTTGTTCCACTTCTCCGTGGCGAAGAAGCGTACACTCTCCATCGAGGTTGGCATGCAGAATGCGGGTCTGGGCACCAACCTTGCCATGACCTTCTTTGTGGCAACAAACCCAATGGCTGTGGTGCCTTGTGCCATCTCGTGTGCATGGCACAGCATCAGCGGAACAATTCTGGCGAACATCTTTGCCAACCGAGACAAAAAGTAAAAGGGTAAATGGCAAAATCGTAAATTGTAAATAGTCAAATTGTAATTATACTTATGGTACTAAACTACATTTGGATTGCATTCTTCCTGTTGGCAGCCGTATGCGCCATCATTCAGTGTTTCATTGGCAATACGGGTGTCTTTGCTGATATCGTGGGCTCCACCTTCGAAAATGCCAAGACTGCCTTCGAAATCTCCATCGGACTGACTGGTGTCCTCTCCCTCTGGATGGGCATTATGAAAATTGGCGAGAAAGGAGGCATGGTCAATCTGCTCTCAAAAGCACTCAGTCCACTCTTCACACGCCTCTTTCCCAGTATTCCCAAGGGGCATCCAGCCACCGGGCATATCTTCATGAATATCGCAGCAAACATGCTGGGACTGGACAACGCAGCCACACCTCTCGGTCTGAAGGCAATGGAAAGCATGCAGGAACTGAATGAACAGCAAAATGCAGCCTTTGCTAAGAAGAAGGGACTCTCGGAAGCACAACTCGCCAAACTCAATGAAACGGCATCCAACCCCATGATTATGTTTCTGGTACTCAACACGTCAGGACTGACCATCATTCCCGTTTCCATCATGGTGTATCGTGCCCAATTAGGAGCAGCGCAACCCACCGATGTGTTTGTACCCATCCTCCTTGCCACTTTCGTTGCCACACTGGCAGGCATCATCATCGTAAGCCTCTACCAGCGAATCAATCTTTTCCATCCCATTCTGCTCGGCATTCTTGGTGGCATGTGCTTCTTGGTGGCTGCCATGATTTGGGGCTTCTCCCAAATGGAGAAAGAGACAATGGACCTCGTCAGCACCCTTATTGCCAACATCATCCTCTTTGGCATCATGCTCCTCTTCATCATAGCGGGTATGGTAAAGAAAGTCAATGTCTATGAGGCTTTCATTGAAGGAGCCAAGGATGGTTTCACCACTGCCATCAGAGTCATTCCCTACCTTGTCGCCATCCTCGTTGCCATCGGTGTGTTCCGCGCCAGCGGAGGTATGGACATTCTCATTGGTGGCATCAACTGGCTTGTCGAACTCTGCGGTGGCAACACCGACTTCGTGTCAGCCCTGCCTACAGCACTAATGAAACCGCTCTCCGGTTCGGGGGCAAGAGGCCTGATGGTTGACACGATGACCACTTATGGAGCCGACTCCTTTGCAGGTCGTCTTGCCTGCATCTTCCAAGGCTCTACTGATACGACATTTTACATCCTTGCCGTCTATTTTGGCTCTGTCGGCATTCGCCACACACGCCATGCCGTAACCTGTGGACTCCTTGCCGACTTGGCAGGTATCCTTGCCGCCATTGCCATTGCCTACTTCTTCTTTGCATAGGAAGTAAGAGGACTGAGGGAATCGGAAAGGGTATAAAAAAGAAGGAGGATGTCTCAAAACATCCTCCTTACTTGTTCTATGCCTTCGACCAAGGCATCCACTTCCTCAGTGGTATTGTAGAGTGCGAACGATGCCCGCACCGTGCCTTCAATGCCTAACCGCCTCATCAGTGGCTCTGCACAATGATGCCCCGTCCGCACGGCAATGCCTAAATGGTCTAACAGTGTGCCCATGTCGAGATGGTGGATGTTACCCACCAAGAAACTGATGACGGCATCGTGCTCATTTGCCTTACCGAAAATCTGCATGCCCTCAATCTCACCCAAGCGTTTCAGTGCATAGCGTGTCAATGCCTGTTCGTGCGTCTCAATGTTCTCCATGCCCAATGCCGACACATACTCCAACGCTTTTGCCAGTCCATGCGTCGCCACATAATCAGGAGTCCCAGCCTCAAACTTGTAAGGCAATTGATTGTAAGTCGTCCGCTCCCACGTCACCTTCTGAATCATCTCACCACCACCTTGATAGGGTGGCAACTGCTCCAGCCACGTTTCCTTTCCGTAGAGCACCCCCACACCCGTGGGACCATAGACCTTATGCCCCGAAAAGGCAAAGAAATCGCAATCCAAATCTTGCACATCCACAACCATATGAGGGGCTGACTGTGCCCCATCAACCAGTACGGGCACTCCCCACTTATGCGCCATCTTCACTACCTCCTTCACAGGATTTACCGTACCTAACACATTACTCACCTGAGTGCAGCACACAATGCGTGTCCGTTCATTGAGCATCCCTTCTAACGCATCCAACTGCAACTCGCCTTCATCACTCATCGGTATCACCCGCAACTGTGCACCCTTCCGCTCACACATCATCTGCCAAGGCACGATGTTGGAATGATGCTCCATGACACTCACCAGCACCTCGTCGCCTGCATGCACCATCGCCTCGCCAAACGAGAACGCCAACAGATTGATGCTCTCTGTTGTACCACGCGTGAAGACTATCTCGCTCATGCTCCGTGCATGGATGAACTGTCTGACAGCCTCGCGGCTCGCTTCATGTAAGTCCGTTGCCTGCTGTGACAGAAAATGCACGCCACGGTGGACATTAGCATTCACGTTGTAATACTCGTCCACCATCGCCTCCACCACCTGACGGGGTTTCTGTGTCGTTGCACCATTGTCAAGATAGACCAACGGCTTACCGTATATTTCGCGCGAAAGGATGGGAAAATCCTCACGCACCAGTTTCACATCATACATATTCTTTCGATTTTTGAGTGCAAAGGTAGGGAATTTAAGTGAAAAGTGAAGAGTGAAAAGTGAAAAATCCAAGTTTCTTCTTTCAACAAGGAACAATCCAGATGTGAGGCATCCATTGATCATTCATCCCCATCCTCTAAATTCTCTAAACCCCAAACTCTATACTCTAAGACCTATTCCTGGGATGATGCTCCAAGATTTCCTCACGCAAATGAGAGGTATCGATGTGGGTGTAGATTTGAGTGGTGGCGATAGACTCATGCCCCAGCATGGCTTGGATGGCACGGAGATTGGCACCACCTTCGAGCAAAGAGGTGGCAAAAGAATGACGGAAAGTGTGTGGCGAAACTGTCTTTTGAATGCCTGCTTTTGCTACAAGTTCCTTAATCATAAGGAACACCATCACCCGAGTGAGAGGTTTCTTACGGCGATAACTGACAAACACATAATCTTGATATTCAAGAGGAATGGACAATGTATTGCGACTTTTGAAATAGAGTCGCAACTCATGGATGGCTTTCTCGGAGATGGGAACCAACCGTTGCTTAGAACCTTTGCCTTCCACCTTGATGAACTGCTCATCAAAAAAAAGGTTACTGAGTTTCAGGTTGACCAATTCGGACACTCGGAGTCCGCAACTGAACAAAGTCTCAATGACGGCCTTGTTGCGGTGGCCTTCAAGTTGGCTGAGATCGATCGCATCCTCAATTGCGTCAATCTCTTCCACCGAGAGCACGTCAGGCAGATGCTGGGGTTTCTTGGGAAATTCGAGCAGTTCAGTGGGATTCACCTCCAACACATCGCTAAGCACCAGAAAATGGTAGAAACTCCTCACGCCTGATAGTATCCGCGAGAGAGATACAGGATGGATACCCACATCCATCATGAGAGCCGAAAAATGATGCACATCCTCCAACTCAATCGACAAGAAGTCTTTGCCTTCATCTTTCAGAAAACGCAAGAACTTGTCGAGGTCGCGCATATAAGCATCAATCGTATTAGGCGAACTTCCCTTTTCCAGTTTCAGGTATTGATAATATCGGCGAATCAATCGCTGTTGCTGCTTTTCTTCCATAGATGCAAAGGTAGGAAAAATCAATGAGGAATGAGGAATGAGAAATGAGGAATTGTTACTTTTACGACGAAAAAACTCTCTGAATTGCAAATAATTCCTAATTCCTAATTCCTAATTCCTAATTCTTCACTACCTTTGCACACAAATAAACATTTCAACATGAAAAAGTTTCTATCACTTTTAGTTTTTAGTTTATCTGTTTTAACCTCCTTTGCCCAAACGGAGCACAACTTTTCTGTGGCAAAGAACCTTGACACCTTCAACAGCATTTACCGTCAACTCGATATCTTCTATGTAGATTCATTAGAGGCTGACAAAGTCATCAGGGTGGGCATTGATGCCATGCTGGAGGAACTGGACCCCTACACCGTCTATTATCCCGAGGAAGGCATGGACGAACTGAAGATGATGACAACAGGCAAGTATGGTGGCATCGGCTCCATCATCCACATGCGGAAAGACTCTACCGTCATCATCTCCGAGCCTTATCCCGACATGCCCGCTGCTGAAGTGGGGTTGCAAGTGGGCGATGTGCTGTTGAAAATCGACGACACTGACTTGAAAGGTAAAAACACCTCAGAGGTAAGCGAGATGCTGCGCGGAGAACCTGGCACGACATTCATGCTGAGAATACAACGCCCTGGCGAGAAAAAGACACGCGATTACAAGGTGACACGGCGCAGCATCAAGAAAACAGCAGTTCCATACATAGGGCTCATCGGTGATGCAGGCTATATCAGTCTGACGGAGTTCACCGAGGGATGTGCTAAAGAGGTGAGAAAATCGGTTATCAACCTGAAAGAAAAGGGTGCCAAGAGCATCATTCTCGACTTGCGCAACAATGGCGGAGGATTGCTGAATGAAGCCATCGACATGGTTAACCTCTTCACTCCCAAGAACCTGAAAATTGTGGAAACCAAAGGCAAGATGGTGGCTGCCAACTACTCCTACACAACCCATAACGACCCACTTGACCTTGAGATTCCACTTGCCATTCTGGTCGATGGTAGTACGGCGAGCGCATCCGAAATCGTTTCTGGAGCACTCCAAGACCTCGACCGCGCTGTGGTGGTGGGCACTGAGACATTCGGAAAAGGATTGGTACAGAGTTCACATGAACTACCCTACAATGGCAGCCTGAAACTGACTACCGCCAAATATTACATCCCTTCGGGACGATGCATCCAAAAAATCGATTACAAGAAACTCCGTCAAGATGCTGAAACCTATCGTGCCACGGGTAAACGCCCTGAGAAGACTGACAACACGAAGACCATCTTCCATACGGCAGGTGGACGCGAAGTGACCGAAGGCAGTGGCATCAAGCCCGATGTGACGGTAAAGCACGACAGCATCTCACCAGTAGTCTATTACCCCCTCGCCGTAGGACCCACCATGGAGGCTCTAAGTACACTGGCGACCCAATCCACCCTGTTAGTCAGCCTCTACAACGACGATGCACTGACCGATTGGGGAACGAAGTATTTCCAGAGCCATCCCAGCATTTCAGCAGTGAAAGACCTGACCATCACCGACAAAGACTATGCAGACTTCAAGCAGATGGTGAAAGACAGCAACTTCAAATATGACCGCACCAGCGAGAAACGTCTGGAGGAACTGAAAAAGATTGCCAAACTCGAAGGTTATTATGAGGATGCCAAGGAAGAGTTTGAGGCACTGGAGAAGAAGTTTGCCCATAACCTTGACCGCGAGATGGATCGCCGCAAAGAGGACATCTGCCGACTCATGTCGCAGGAAGTCATCAAACGCTATCACTATCAGGCGGGCAAAGTGGAAGATGCCATCAGAGACGATGAAGACATCAAGGCTGCCCTGCGAGTGCTCCACGATGAAAGCGAATACAAAAAAATACTGAATAAATGAGAAACAAAGCCACACGACTGAACCGTTACATGATGTTCGGCACGCTCCTGCTCGGCATTCTCGTACTGGGATGCGTGTTTGCATTCCTCTATCTGGCATATAACTCCCCTACCCTCGGAGGACAACAAAAGGAAATGCCTCAAACAAACACATCCGACAGCCTCATCCTCTTAGTTAATGATTCAACACTGCTGAAAGAAAACTAAGATGAAGACGATACTCCTATTTTTAGTTTTCTTATTCTCATTTCTCACCTCCTACGCACAGTGTCCCACCGAGAACACTGCTTTCAAGGCAGGCGAGAGCCTTACCTACGACCTCTATTTTAATTGGAAGTTCATTTGGGTAAAATGCGGTGCCGCACACTACACCATGAAGTCAGCCACCTACAAAGGACAGCCTGCCTTACGCAACGACCTGCTCTTCACCAGCAACAAACGGTGCGACGCAGTCTTCACCATGCGCGACACCCTCATCTCCTACATCACCCCCCAACTCGTGCCCCTCTACTTCCGCAAAGGCTCACTTGAAGGCAAGCACTACACCGTTGATGAAGTGTGGTACACCTACCCCAAAGGAAAGAGCCATGTCAAGCAGCACTTCCTCAACCGAGGTGGCGAGTGGTCAGAACATCATCATGAGTCCTCTGACTGCAACTACGACATGCTCTCCATCCTCTCCCTTGCCCGCAACTGGAGCATCGCCGCCACAGGAAAGAATGCATCTGGGTCTCCCTCCCCATTACGGGGGAAGGTTGGTGAGAGGGTCTTTTTCCCCATGGCGACTGGCAAGAAGGTGGAGACCCAGACCCTTGTCTATCGTGGAAAGAAAGATTGGAAAGCCAACGACAAAAAGACCTACCACTGCCTTGTTTTCTCCCTCCTTGACTACGAAGAGAAAAAGAAGGACAAAGAACTCCTCCGCTTCTACGTTACCGATGACTCTCGTCACATGCCTGTCCGCATTGACTTTTATCTCAAATTCGGCACTGCCAAAGCCTATCTGGCAAAAAGCAATTAGGGGAGGATTTATTTGCTGCAAGAAAATCTTCCATTCATGTGGAACAAAGGGTGGAAGATTGAAATCAAGTTAAAAGGGTGGGTGCAATTGTCAAATAAAAATAAAATAGTTGCGGCAAATGCTGGGTTTGACTACCTTTGTGGCATCTTTTTTCAATGTCTGCCACAATGAAGGTCTTTCATTCACATTTTCCATTTACGGTCATTTGTCTGTTGCACATGGCGACTTTGGGGGCTACTCCATTGCCGCAAGCCCAGCCTGTACACATTGAGATAAGGCATGGGTATGGGGCAAGCAGATTGATGTACTTCTGGTTGACCGACCTTTACACGAAAGAAGAAAGGAAGGTGAAATCAGAGTTTATAGGGGGTGACACGGAGGTTCTGGATTTCGAGTTGTACCATCCTTTGTATGCTGAGATTATCCCAAGTGGAAATCAGAAAATACCATTCTATGTGGAACCAGGTGACAGCATCATCATCCAAGTGGGAAAGAATGGAAAGGGAGTATCGTATAGACGAAAGGACGGAAAGCCCATGAAATACACTAACCTGCTCCTGCATGATGTGTCCAACCGTACATTTTACACACAAGAGGATTTCATGGAGGACAAGCAGCAGACCCTCTTCCCGGATTTCGTTAACAAGGTGACACGAAAAATGGCGGTTGCATTGGATAGTGTGGAACATATGGCTGACCGATATGGCTTCTCTGTCGAAGAAAGGAATCTGGCACGATGCAATGTGCAAATGCAGTTCGGACTCTGGATTTTCGAGTATGAACCATACAAGGCTTCGGAACTGACGGCTTATGCAAACCAACACGAGGCAGGGTGGCAAAGCACTCCCCAACAAGACAGGGAGATGGAGGCAATTCAAGACTTCCGTAACTATAGATTTATGCGTGGCATGCCAACGAATGACAGTACGGTTTTCGCATCGAAGTTCTTCCCTGCCTTCATACAGAGTTACGAACACGCACAAGTGCTAAATTATGACCAATATCTGTATGTCGGCATGACAAATGAAGATTCACTCCGCATGGACTCTGCTTTTGTCGCGAAAGACCTTGCCATCACTCAAAACGGTCACGCCTCCCTCTTCATGGAAGTGGCACTGCAACGCCGGCATACCCAACAACCCGTGAATGATGGCAGTGTCAAATTGAAGGAGGTGCAGGTGATAGGATTCAATTGGGAAAAGTTCTACCAAAGATTCGGCAAAGAGGAATATAACCCTCATGATGCAGTACAGAAGGCATGGGCAAACGATGTGAACCTGAAAGGAATCCTCTCGTCCCTCATCAACCGAAAAAAGATTCGGAGTTATAAACGTGCCAAGAAAATCATTGAAAAATTGAGCGCAGATGACGCTGAACGGGAAGCACTGATGAAAGCATACAAAGAAAGCCATCCGGAATAATCCGAATGGCTTTCTTTTTTAACGTGAGTTCGATATAACAAAATTTGTTTTTTTAGTGCCTCTGCGAGGCAGAAATCACACAAATCTATCAAAATCTCATTCATATTTGTAAGATTTGGGACGATTTGTATGATTTCTCGCGAAGCGATTCCTTATACCAAACTGAAGTCTTTTTAGTATTCAATCTTTTTCTCCGCGACACCGATGTCCGTTCGCGTTCCGCTTCGGCTACGTTCCTTGCCTCCCAGAACGCTACTACCATCCCCCGCTTATTCGAAAAAGACACTCAGTCTTTTTCTCCGCGACACCGATGTCCGTTCGCGTTCCGCTTCGGCTACGTTCCTTGCCTTCCAGAACGCTACTACCATCCCCCGCTTATTCGAAAAAGACACTCAGTCTTTTTCTCTAAGCGTCATACTCCTGCCAAGACTTGATTTGCAGGTCTTGCATGCCCAACTGGCAGAAGGCTTCGATAAAGGCAGAAGCAAGACGGGCATTGGTGATGAGTGGAATGTTATGGTCAATGGCACCACGACGAATGCGGTAACCGTTGGTGAGTTCACGCTTTGAGTGATTCTTCGGAATGTTGACGATAAGGTCAAACTTATGGTCAGCAATCATCTTCATCACGTTGGGCTTGTCACTGCCTTCTTCGTCAGGCCATGCCACAGCAGTTGCCTTCACGTTGTTGTCATTGAGGAACTTGGCAGTGCCTTCGCTGGCGCAAATGGTGTAGCCGTTCTTCACAAGTGCACGGGCTGCATCGAGCATCGCCACCTTCTCCTTCGTGCCACCCGACGAAATCATAATCGCCTTGTCCTTGGAAGGAATCTTGTAGCCTGTGGCAATCATGGAGTTGAGCAGGGCTTCTTCGTAGGTGTCGCCCATACAGCCCACCTCACCTGTACTGCTCATATCGACGCCCAAGACAGGGTCGGCATTTTGCAGACGGGCAAAAGAGAACTGGCTGGCTTTCACACCCATGCGGTCGATGTCGAACTCGCTCTTGTTGGGAGTGGTGAAAGGTGCATCGAGCATAATGCGTGTGGCTGTATCGATGAAGTTGCACTTGAGCACCTTGCTGACAAATGGGAAAGAACGTGAGGCACGGAGGTTGCACTCGATGACCTTCACATCGCGACCCTTTGCCAGATACTGGATGTTGAAAGGACCAGAGATGTTGAGTTCCTTGGCAATGGCACGGCTGATCTTCTTAATCTGACGAATGGTGGCGAAACTGATTTGCTGAGCAGGGAACACCATCGTGGCGTCGCCTGAGTGTACGCCGGCAAACTCGACGTGCTCGGAGATGGCGTATTCGACCACTTCGCCGTTCTGTGCCACAGCATCGAACTCGACTTCGTTAGTTTCCTGCATGAACTGCGAGATGACCACAGGATATTCCTTGCTGACCTCGCTGGCCATCTGGAGGAAACGTTCCAGTTCTTCGTAATCGTAGCAGACGTTCATGGCTGCACCAGAAAGCACGTAAGAAGGACGCACGAGCACGGGGAAGCCCACACGTTCCACAAATGCCTTCACGTCATCCATGCTCGTCAGTGCGCTCCATTCAGGCTGGTCGATGCCGAGTTGATCGAGCATGGCTGAGAACTTGTTACGGTTCTCGGCACGGTCGATGCTGATGGGCGAGGTGCCAAGGATAGGCACACTCTGGCGATAGAGTTTCATCGCCAAGTTATTAGGAATCTGACCACCCACGGAAACAATGACGCCGCGAGGATTTTCGAGGTCAATCACGTCAAGCACACGCTCGAAGGAGAGTTCATCGAAGTAGAGGCGGTCGCACATATCGTAGTCGGTCGATACAGTCTCAGGGTTGTAGTTAATCATGATGCTCTTGTAGCCGAGCTTGCGGGCGGTGGTGATGGCATTGACCGAACACCAGTCGAACTCGACGGAGGAACCGATGCGGTAAGCGCCCGAACCGAGCACCACGACAGACTTCTCATGCGCATAGTAGTTGACATCATAGCCCTCCACGGCATAAGTCATGTAGAGGTAGTTGGTCAGGTCAGGGTGTTCGCTTGCCACTGTTGGGATGCGCTTCACAGCTGGCAGGATGCCAAGTTTCTTGCGGTAAGCACGAACGGCGAGGTTTTCCTTCTCCATGTTGCCAGCAGCATCTTTGAGGACGAAGCGGGCAATCTGGAAGTCGGAGAAACCGTATATTTTAGCCTGACGGAGCACATCGGCAGGGATGTCCTCGATGGCGTTGTAGCCTTCCAACTTATGTTTGTAGTCAACGATATTCTTGAGTTTTTCGATGAACCAAGGGTCAATCTTGGTAAGTTCGTAGATGCGGTCGATGGTGTAGCCTTCCTCCAGAGCCTGAGCAATGGCAAAGATGCGGAGATCAGTCGGGTTCGCCAATTCGTCGTCAAGGTTGTCGAACTTGGTGTGGTCGTTGCCCACAAAACCGTGCATGCCCTGACCAATCATGCGGAGTCCCTTCTGGATGAGTTCTTCGAAGGTGCGACCGATGGACATGATTTCGCCCACCGACTTCATGCTGGAACCAATCTTGCGGCTCACACCCACAAACTTGGTCAAGTCCCAACGAGGAATCTTGCAGATGAGGTAGTCAAGTGAAGGAGCCACGTATGCCGAGTTCGTTGTACCCATCTCACCAATCTGGTCGAGGGTGTAGCCCAATGCGATCTTAGCAGCAACGAAAGCAAGCGGATAGCCTGTAGCCTTCGATGCCAAAGCCGAAGAACGAGAGAGACGGGCATTGATTTCGATGATGCGGTAATCGTTGGTCTCTGCATTGAAGGCATACTGGATGTTACACTCACCCACAATGTTGAGGTGGCGCACACACTTCACAGCGAGGTCTTGCAACATCTTCACCTGCTCGTCGGAGAGGGAACAGGTAGGAGCCACCACGATAGACTCGCCCGTGTGGATGCCCAGTGGGTCGAAGTTCTCCATCGAAGCCACCGTGAAGCAATGGTCGTTGGCATCGCGAATGACCTCAAACTCTATCTCTTTCCAACCCTTGAGGCTTTCCTCTACCAGCACTTGGGGAGCGAAAGTGAAGGCTGACTCTGCAATTTCCTTAAAGGTAGCCTCGTCAGGACACACGCCAGAACCGAGACCGCCCAGCGCGTATGCCGAACGAATCATGATGGGGTAGCCAATCTTGCGGGCGGTAGCGATAGCCTCGTCCATCGTTTCGCAAGCATGGCTCACAGGCACCTTCAGGTTGGCCTTGCCCATCTCCTTCACGAAGAGGTCACGGTCCTCGGTGTTCATGATAGCCTCCACACTGGTGCCCAGCACCTCCACGCCATACTCCTTCAGGATGCCCTTCTGGAACAGCTCGGTGCCGCAGTTCAGGGCTGTCTGACCGCCGAATGCCAGCAGGATGCCGTCGGGACGCTCCTTCTTGATGATTTCGGTCACAAAAAAGGTATTGACGGGCAGGAAATAAACCTTATCCGCAATACCTTCACTCGTTTGAATAGTTGCCACGTTCGGATTGACGAGCACCGAGCGGATGCCCTCTTCCCGAAGAGCCTTCAGAGCCTGACTACCCGAATAGTCGAACTCACCTGCCTGTCCAATCTTCAGGGCACCAGAACCCAAGACAAGCACCTTCTTCAACTGTTTCTTCATGCTGAAATGAACCTTATTTATATATGATTTTCCAATTTCGGGTGCAAAGGTAGTAAAAAAAAGCGATTTTGACTATTTACTATTGACAATTTGTTTGATAATTTATAAAAATCTGTAACTTTGCACCATTGTTTTAATAATAATGACACCATCATGAAAAGTTTTATCACCATCTTCCTGTTCTTGCTTAGTATCATCGCAAGAGCACAAAGCGCCGACGCACTCTACGAGGCTGGCAAAAAACTCTACGACGAGAAGAAATACACTGAAGCGGTAAAGAAACTGACGCCCGCAGCACAGAAAGGTCACAAGAAGGCGCAGTACCGTCTCGGACGCTGCTACGACAAGGGATATGGGGTGACCGAAGATAATCAGAAAGCCTATCAGTGGTATCTGAAAGGTGCCCAGCAAGGGCATGGCAAGTCTCAATACCAATTGGCGAAGTGCTACATGAAAGGTAAGGGAGTTGCCAAAGACACCGCCAAGGCAAAGGCATGGATACTCAAGGCCGTGAAGAATGACAAGGCCAAGGAGAAACTGGAAGAAGATGTTGCCGAAGGCGACAAAACCGCAATTGCACTCAAAAAATTAATTCATTGAAGTTTCGGATGCTTTCTTCAACAACGAATATTTCGAATATGACGAATTTATACAATGCACAATGCACCTAAAGGTGCAACGAATAAAAACGAATGCTGAGTGTAGCCATTCGATTTCATTCGTA